>Ga0116227_10000124_pt1 | contig 126995 bp, 119 predicted proteins | sample S1TSphgellanicum_FD_89693 | JGI IMG/M metagenome (GOLD analysis project Ga0116227, IMG submission 89693) | Host-associated microbial communities from peat moss isolated from Minnesota, USA - S1T2_Fb - Sphagnum magellanicum MG | ecosystem: Host-associated > Plants > Peat moss > Unclassified...
CGTGTAAGTTCCTGATGCGGTATAGGTTTGTTCGTCAGCTTCCCAAAGAAAAGATTCTCCAAAGCAGATAGCTTCTGTTGTGGTTATAGTTTCTGGTTTAGTTCCAACGGTCAATATCAATTGCTGATCAGCGGTGCATCCATTATTTTTTTGCGTGTAAGTTCCTGATGCAGTATAGGTTTGTTCGTCAGCTTCCCAAAGAAAAGATTCTCCAAAACAGATAGCTTCTGTTGTGGTTATAGTTTCTGGTTTAGTTCCAACGGTCAATATCAATTGCTGATCAGCGGTGCATCCATTATTTTTTTGTGTATAAGTTCCTGATGCGTTATAGGTTTGTTCGTCAGCTTCCCAAAGAAAAGATTCTCCAAAGCAGATACTTTCTGTTGTGGTTACAGTTGTTGGTTTACTATTCATATTAATAACAATATCTAGAAAACTGCTTTCGCAATTAGAAGGGTTTTTTTGCTTTACCTTGTATTTTGTACTCTCTGTTAAAATAGGAGTGGTAAATGTTGGGCCCTCATAAAGCAAGATTGTTCCGGTGGGATCATACCAATAAAAAATGAATCCTGGATATTCTATCGCTGTTAAAGTAGTAGATTCTCCAAAGCAAATTGTTTTTTCGGTGCCGCCTGTTATTGTTGGAGGCTCTATTGTAGCAGTAAAATTTATGGCATCTAAAAAATTACCAGCGCTCAAGCTGCCTGTAGAAGTGGAAACGGCTTCAAAAATAAATCGCGTTATTGCCTGTCCGTTAGGCACACTATAGGTTCCTTTATATAATACCCAGCCAGTTTTATCTGTCGTGGCAGTCGTCACAATATTATAGGGACCGTTAGGAGGACCGGCTTTCAATACCATTGAATCAACCCCGTCTCTTCCCATATGTGCAAATGAATAATTAAAATAAGTAGCTATTGAGGTGTCATAATCCTGATATAATCCTGAAGCCTGCGTGGCATTTAGCTCAACAAACTGATTTCCAGAATAAGCCGTTCGATTGTATTGATTGCCATTATGCCAAAATTCTAACACGCCATTTGAGGCGGTCGTTTTCCAGCCAAGTACAGAAGTAGGATATTGATTTTGATTAATATAATTTCCTGCTCCCGATACAATTGGAATCTCGAAATCTGAATTAATTGTATTTACTACACATTGAGCATATGCAGTGAAAGAAACTGCAAAAAATGTTATTATTACTAAGAATTTGATAAAAGCGTTAGTGCCACATTTGTTTTTAAAATTAAACAAAACCAAAGTATTTGAAGAAAAAGTTAATTGAAGAAAGAGAAGGTTCTTGTAAGTAAAGTTTCGCATAAACTGATAGTTTCGGAATTAGTTTAAAATTTTTTACAATCATAAAGTACTTATGACTTGCGTATTTGGGGGAATAAACAAGTCATAAGCCTTTTGGGTAGGTATCCATTTTTTTATGATTGCCAGTTTTAAAAACCAGAATTTGCAAAAATCAAATTTATTGTAAAAATAAAGCTACATTAAAGGTTTTTAAAATATCATTATAAGACAAATGAGAGGTGAAAACGAATTATTTAAGGTCATAAATTAGAGTCTCCATATTTATTTAACAAGCCTTTAGTTTTATCGATAAAAAGCAAACTAAAAAAAATACTATCTTTACCGATCAAACGTTTATGAACTTAAGTTGCTTTTTTGCAACACTACATATATAATTATGGCATGTACAAGTTGTTCAACCTCAGATGGTGGTGCACCAAAAGGTTGTAAAAATAATGGGACTTGCGGCACCGATAGCTGCAATAAATTGACGGTTTTTGACTGGCTCGCGAACATGAGTCCATCTAATGGAGAGGCTATTTTTGATTGTGTTGAGGTTCGTTTTAAAAACGGACGCAAGGAATTTTTTAGAAATTCAGAAAAATTAACTTTAAGTATTGGTGATATTGTAGCAACTGTTGCATCACCTGGACACGATATTGGTATTGTTACTTTGACAGGAGAGTTGGTAAAAATTCAAATGAAGAAAAAAGGCGTAAATCACGAAAGTAATGATGTGCCTAAAATTTACCGTAAAGCTTCTCAAAAAGATATTGATATCTGGTCTGTAGCACGTGATCGTGAAGAACCAATGAAAGTTCGTGCACGTGAATTAGCGATTCAGCATAAACTCGAAATGAAAATATCTGATATTGAATTTCAGGGAGACGGATCTAAAGCTACTTTTTATTATACAGCAAATGACAGGGTCGATTTTAGACTTTTGATTAAAGATTTTGCCAAAGAATTCAGTACAAGGGTCGAAATGAAACAAGTGGGTTTCCGTCAGGAAGCAGCTCGTTTAGGCGGAATTGGTTCTTGCGGACGAGAACTTTGCTGTTCAACCTGGCTTACAGATTTTAGAAGTGTAAATACTTCCGCAGCACGTTATCAGCAGCTTTCCCTGAATCCTCAAAAATTAGCCGGACAATGCGGAAAATTAAAGTGTTGCCTGAATTATGAGCTGGATACTTATATGGATGCATTGAAAGATTTTCCGGATTATGACACTAAATTAGTGACCGAAAAAGGAGATGCCATCTGCCAGAAACAAGATATTTTTAAAGGATTGATGTGGTTTGCTTATACCAATAATTTTGCCAATTGGCATGTTTTGAAAATCGATCAGGTAAAAGAAATTATTGCCGAAAACAAACAAAAAAATAAGGTTTCATCTCTTGAAGATTTTGCTATTGAAGTAGTTTCAGAACCTGAAAAAGATTTTAATAATGCAATGGGCCAGGAAAGCTTAACCCGTTTTGATCAGCCAAAAAGAAAGAAAAAACCAAACCGCAAACGCAAACCAAATGCAGAAGCAGCGATTGTGGCAACTCCAAACAAACCTCAGGCAACTCCAAATCAAAATAAGCCTGCGGGAGCAAACCCAAATAAAGGAAATAATCCAAATAAAGGGAACAAACCTAATAATAACAAGCCAAAACAATCGAATAAACCAAACAATTCGAATGATAATAAACCGGCTGAACCTAGAAAACCTATAATTATTACTAAAAATGAGAATAAAAAATAGTGCGATTCTTCTTTTGGTAGCAATACTACTTTTTTCTTGTGATAAAAAAAGAGTATTTGATGAGTACAAATCTGTTGGAAGTGCCTGGAACAAAGACAGTATTGTAACTTTTGACCTGCCAGTTTTAGATTCAACCAAAAAATACAATTTATTTATAAATTTAAGGGACAATAATAATTATCCATTCAAAAATTTGTTTTTAATTGTGGCTATCGAAACTCCAAGTGGTTTCACCAAAGTAGATACTTTAGAATATGAAATGGCAAAACCGGATGGAACCTTGCTGGGGAATGGTTTTACAGATATAAAAGAAAGTAAACTTTATTACAAAGAAGATGTAAAGTTTAAAGGAAAATATAAAGTACACATCAAACAAGCTGTAAGGGAGTCAGGAAAAATACCGGGTGTTCAGGCTTTAGAAGGTATTACAGATGTAGGTTTTAGAATAGAACAAAAAGATTAGAAAAATAGTTTATATGGCCACTAAGAAAAACAATCAACCTAATAGTAATAAGGATATTAACTACTATAAAAAGAAATTCTGGCGAGTTTTTGCTTATACCTTACTGGGTATTTTAGCGTTCTTTTTATTTGCCTCATGGGGATTATTCGGATCAATGCCTTCGTTTGAAGATTTAGAAAATCCGGATTCTAATTTAGCAACAGAAATCATTTCATCCGATGGAGTAGTGATCGGTAAGTATTTTAAAACCAACAGATCACAACTTAAATATTCAGATTTACCAAAAAGTTTAGTAGAAGCTTTGGTGGCTACCGAAGATGCTCGTTTTTATGATCACTCAGGAATCGACGGACGCGGAACTTTAAGAGCTGTATTTAGTTTAGGAACCAATGGTGGAGCAAGTACATTAACACAACAATTAGCAAAACAATTATTTCATGGAGAAGGATCTAAATTTTTGCCATTCAGGATTGTACAAAAAATAAAAGAGTGGATTATCGCCATTCGTCTGGAAAGACAATATACCAAAAATGAGATACTTGCCATGTATTGCAACGTTTATGATTTTGGTAATTATTCTGTAGGGGTAAGTTCTGCTGCACAAACGTATTTCTCTAAAGACCCCAAAGATTTAACGATGGATGAGTCGGCGATTTTAGTCGGAATGTTCAAGAACTCTGGGTTATACAATCCGGTTCGTAATCCTGAAGGAGTAAAAAATCGTCGTAACGTAGTGCTTTCTCAAATGGAAAAAGCAAAAATGATTACAGAGGCCGAGAAGTTAAGATTACAAGCCTTGCCAATCGCTTTAAAATTCAAATTAGAAAGTCACCGAGAAGGAACAGCTACTTATTTCAGGGAATATCTTCGTGATTACATGAAAAAATGGGTTGCTGAAAACAAAAAGCCAGACGGTTCAGATTATGACATTTACAAAGACGGTCTGAAAATTTATACTACTATCGATTCAAGAATGCAGTTACATGCCGAAGAAGCGGTTTCTGAGCACATGAAAAATTTACAGCAACAATTTTTTATTGAGCAAAAAAACAATAAAAATGCGCCTTTTGTAAATATTTCTCAGGCTGAAACGGATCGACTCATGATGCAGGCGATGAAAAATTCTACACGTTGGGCGATCATGAAGGATATGGATAAAAGCGAAGATGATATCATTGCTTCCTTTAAAGTAAAAACAAAAATGCGCGTATTTACCTGGAAAGGGGAACGCGATACGGTAATGACACCGCTTGATTCTATTCGCTATTTCAAACACTTTTTGCAATCTGGTTTAATGGCGATGGAGCCTCAAACCGGAAACATTAAAGCCTGGGTTGGTGGAATCAATTATAAATATTTTCAATACGATCACGTAGGGCAGGGAGCACGACAAGTAGGTTCTACATTTAAACCTTTCGTTTATGCAACTGCTATTGAACAACTAAATATGTCTCCTTGTGATTCTATTCTTGACGGACCTTTTATGATTCACAAAGGGCGTCATAATGTTACTGCAGATTGGGAGCCAAGAAATTCTGATAACCGATATCGCGGAATGGTTACCCTGAAACAAGGTCTGGCCAATTCTATCAATACTATTTCTGCAAAACTAATAGATCGTGTAGGGCCGGAAGCTGTAGTCGAACTAACGCATAAATTAGGGGTAAAAACCGAAATTCCTGCACAGCCTTCTATTGCACTTGGTGCCGTAGATATTACGGTTGAAGATATGGTAGCTGCTTACAGCACATTTGCCAATCAGGGAGTTTATGTGAAACCGCAATTTTTAAGCAGAATCGAGAATAAAAGTGGAGAGGTTATTTATGAGCCAATTCCGGAATCTCATGATGTTTTAAATAAAGATATTGCCTTTGCAGTAATCAAATTGCTTCAGGGAGTTACTGAAACCGGTTCCGGTGCACGTTTACGTACACAAGGAGGTGGAAGCGGAGACAATCGCTGGACAGGATATCCTTACATGTTCAAAAACCCGATTGCGGGTAAAACAGGAACAACACAAAACCAGTCTGATGGTTGGTTTATGGGAATGGTACCTAATTTAGTAACAGGAGTTTGGGTAGGTTGCGAAGACCGTTCAGCACGTTTTAAAAGTTTAACTTACGGACAAGGTGCAACAGCTGCATTGCCAATCTGGGGGTACTTTATGAAACTTTGTTATGCAGATCCCGGACTTCAGGTTTCGAAATCAGAGTTTGAGCGACCAGCAAATCTTTCTATAAAGGTAGATTGTTACAGCGCGCCTAAAGTAAAAGATACAACTGCTACAGAACAAAATACAGACGAATTCGAACTATAGTTTAAATTCCTTGTTTTATATAAATTATCCTTTTGTGATCTTCTGAATTTTTAGAAGAAACAAAAGGATTTTTTTTGGAATACGATTTAACCGCAAAGAACGCTAAGCTTTACGCGAAGTGCGCAAGGTTTTTATAGTAGATTATGTTTAGTTTATGTTGATTAAGTTGTAATATTTTAATCTCGCAAGAAGCAGAGTAGCAAGTTTTTTTAAGCTTTATGTTCTTTTTGAATTAATTTCGTTAAGATGCAGAAGTGCTATTAATAATAAAACCTTTGCGCCCTTGCGTCTTTGCGAGATTATTTCAGCTCAGTAAAAAAAATCTTAACGGACTTTGCGGTTTTTATCTTAGTGTTCTTTGCGGTTATATCGTTGCTATGTGTAAATTTTATTTTTTACGAAATCGTTATAATTTAATCTAAAAATGGTATTTTTATCAAAAATATACGGTAATAAAGACCATTTGTTATGATTACAAAAAAAGTAAATAACGTTCAGGAAGCTACAGAAGGAATCGAAAGCGGAATGACCATTATGTTTGGTGGTTTCGGTTTATGCGGAATTCCGGAAAACACTATAGCAGCATTAGTAAAAACAGCCGTTTCAGATCTAACTTGTATTTCGAACAATGCAGGGGTTGATGATTTTGGTTTGGGATTGCTTTTGCAGAAGAAACAAATTAAAAAAATGATTTCATCTTATGTTGGCGAAAACGCTGAGTTCGAACGTCAGATGCTGTCTGGAGAACTTGAAGTTGAATTGACCCCACAAGGTACTTTAGCCGAACGTTGCCGTGCAGCACAAGCCGGAATTCCTGCTTTCTTTACACCCGCAGGTTACGGAACCGAAGTGGCTGAAGGAAAAGAAGTCCGTGAATTCAACGGAAAGATGCACATTATGGAACAAGCTTTCAAAGCTGATTTTGCCATTGTAAAAGCATGGAAAGGGGATGAAGCCGGAAACCTGATTTTTAAAGGGACTGCCAGAAACTTCAATGCATGTATGGCGGGAGCTGCAAAAATTACTATTGCAGAAGTTGAAGAATTAGTTCCCGTTGGTACTTTAGATCCAAATCAAATTCATATTCCGGGAATTATGGTACAGCGTATTTTTCAGGGAGAAAAATTTGAGAAAAGGATTGAACAAAGGACTGTAAGACAGAGGAATTAATGAGATAATTAGAAAATGTGATAATTAGATAATGAATTAGATTGCGCAAAGTAAAGCATTATCTAATTGACTCATTGGCACATTGACACATTTAAAAAATTGACACATTCAAAATATGTTAACAAAAGAAGATATAGCAAAACGAATTGCAAAAGAAGTAAAAGACCGATATTTTGTTAACCTTGGGATTGGTATTCCAACCTTGGTGGCAAATTATGTCCGAGAAGATATTGCAGTTGAGTTTCAGAGCGAGAATGGCGTTTTGGGTATGGGACCTTTTCCTTTTGCAGGCGAAGAAGATGCCGATATTATCAATGCAGGCAAACAAACCATTACAACACTTCCGGGAGCGAGTTTCTTTGATTCCGCTTTTAGTTTTGGAATGATCCGAAGCCAGAAAGTAGATCTAACGATTTTAGGCGCGATGGAAGTTTCTGAGAACGGAGATATTGCCAACTGGAAAATTCCGGGAAAAATGGTAAAAGGAATGGGAGGTGCCATGGACTTGGTTGCTTCTGCCGAAAATATCATTGTGGCCATGATGCACGTTAATAAAGCCGGAGAGTCTAAAATTTTAAAAAAATGTACTTTGCCATTAACAGGCGTAGGATGCGTTAAAAAGGTAGTAACCGAATTGGCAGTTCTCGAAGTAACCAAAAAAGGTTTTAAGCTCTTAGAAAGAGCGCCAGGCATTTCTGTCGAGCACATCATCGCATCAACAGAAGCTGATTTAATTATTGAAGGTGAAATTCCTGAAATGGCAATTTAGAATTCTAAATAGGGATTTATGCCACAAAGGCACAAAGACACAAAGTTTTTTAAATAACAAAACCGCCTATTTGGCGGTTTCTGTTTTTTATACTTTTAAAAATTTCTTTGAGACTTTGTGCCTTTGTGGCATTTTTTTACAATGTAAAACTCAAACGACTAAAGTAGTAAGCTCCGGTAGTTCCCATTTGCACTGGCGCATATTTGAAAACTCCGTAATAGCTGTTCTCGTAAATTTGTCTGTCCGGGAAAATATCAAATAAGTTGTTAGCTCCCAGGGCAACCTGAATTTTTGGAGTAATTTTGTACGCCACAGTCATGTCTGTAACCACTTTTCCGTTGTGTTTCTGGATGCCTCCAAAAGGGAAACCATCACGAATAACTTCGCCAAAATAGGTATTTCTTAATAAGAAGTTCCATTTGCTTAAACTGTAGTTAATGGCAAAAGTACCTTTATGTTTTGGTGTATTGCTCTCGATCAGACTTCTTTCCTGAGGACCGTAATATACATCTTCCTGTCCCACAAATAAAGGTGGAATATTGTTCAGCTGGTCGTCAACTTTATTGGCATTATAGTTATACAATAACGAAAGATTCATTTTTCCGGGACCAACATTTATATCATAATCAATTACAACATCAACTCCGTTTGTAGTGGTGTTGATGGCATTGGTAAAGAAACGTCCGGTTTGTGCACCATATTGGGCAAACAAGGCGCGAAGTGCAGGAACAGGATCTCCTGCAGCATCATTTCCTAAGTTTCCTGTAAGGATGATGCGGTTGTCGATTCTGATGTGATAGTAATCTGCTGTAATGTGCAAATTCTTTGTTGGCGAATAAACAACTCCAAAACTGTAGTTTCTCGAAGTTTCCTCTTTCAATTTCGGAATTCCAAGCTCCTTTGCTACCTGACTGTCATTCCTAAAAATACCCGAATTCAACAATTGTCCATCAACGGCATCAGTTGCAATATTGTTAAAGTATTGCTGGTGCAATGATGGCGCTCTGAAACCTGAACTAATTGCTCCACGCACAAACAGATTATCTAAGATTTTATATCTCGCAGATAATTTTCCGTTGATGGTATTTCCAAAATCGGTATAATCCTCGTAACGACCTGCAACTCCAATCAATAATTTTTCAGTAACATCAGCTTCAACATCGGCATAAACCCCAACACTATTTCTGTTTTCATTTACTTCATTCAAAGGAGAAAATCCCGGAAATGATTGTGCTCCGCCATTGATATAAGAGTTTTCTTCTCCCGGAACAATTTTGTATTTTTCAAAACGATATTCACCTCCAAAGGCCACATTCAAACCATGAAAAATATCTTTGTATAATCTTGAAATATCAGCATTTACCGTGTTTTGCAGAAAAGAGTGATTTCCGGCTTTAAAATCGGTCTGACCATTATCTCCCAACGAAACATTGTTGGTATTCGAAACATCATAAATAAATTTGTTTTCCCCGATAGTATTGCTCACATCCAGTTTCCATTCTCCAAATTTAAATTTAAAACCAACCGAAGAAGAAAGATCCGTTACCACAGAATTTAATTCAGGCTGAAATCCGAAAGGAAAAATAGAAGCCACCACGTTTTCAGTTTCACTTGGTAAACGTCTGAAACCATAACCCGTACCTTCTCTGTGACTCACGCCTCCATTGGCATAAAACTCAATTTGATCGTTTAACGGAATCGACGCATTAAAAAATCCCTGAATATTCTGGATTTTTGCATCACCAATCTGAAAATTAAAATCATCACGCGTCAAACCATTTTGAGCTAATAAATTATCATCAAACTGGCGGGATTCAGCTGCATCATTTGCAAAATCATAAGAAGTAGTACCAACAGGATTTCCTATTGAGGTTTGATCAAAAATGATCAGATTATTGTTTTGAGAACGATTTGTTTTCTGGCGATCGTTGAATTCAGCCGAAAGGTTGATAAAACCTCCTTTATTGCCAATTTTTGTTCCGTAGTTTAGGTTTACATTTGTGGTTTGGCCGTCATTTCTTGACGTCGAACCGTATGTCGCATTTGCTTCTAAACCAGCATTATCTTTTAAGACTAAATTGATCACACCTGCAATCGCATCAGAACCATATTGTGCTGCGGCACCATCGCGTAAAACCTCAATTCGTTTAATAGCCGAAGCCGGAATCGCACTTAAATCTGTCCCAACAGAACCGTTTCCTACCGTATTTTGATAATTTACCAATGAAGTGGTGTGTCTTCTTTTTCCATTAATCAAAACCAAAACCTGATCCGGGCCCAAACCTCTTAACGATGCCGGATCAATATGCTCTGTTCCATCAGCAGAAGATTGACGATTCGAGTTAAAAGACGGAATCAGGTACGTCAAAATATCATTTGTAGTAGTTTGTGGAGTGGTATTTCTGATTTTTGCCAGATTTACAACATCAACCGGAACTGCTGTTTCGAGTTTACTCTTGTTAGGATTTCTACTTCCTACGACTACAATTTCGTCAAGACTATTGTTTTCTAAAACCAGCTGTACTTCGATGATAGGATCTTTTGCAACGATTTCTTTGGTTTGATATCCAAATAATGAAACTATAAGTGTTGGATTATTTGCCGAAGCATTAATGGTAAACTTCCCTAAAGCATCGCTTGTAGAATTAACTTGAGTTCCTTTGATTAAGATTGTAGCAAATTCCAGAGGATGTCCGTTTTCATTTGTAACCGTTCCTTTTATCTCGTGACTCTGTGCAAAAAATAAAGTGCTGGATAAAGTAAGAATTGCTGTTATGACAATTTTTAATTTTTTTCTCATTGATAATTTAGTTTTGTAATTGATTTGATAATTATTCAAAAAGATCCGGTAGAACTTCTATTTGTCTACTATTTACATAGGATAATGAATAAAATGCAAATGTAATTGTAAATAATCAAAATTGATTTATAAAATGATATTATTTGTAAGTTGCTCGTGTCATTTTTTGAGTTTAATGAAATATCTTTGCTGAAAATTTAAAAAGAGAAAAAATGAAAGTACGTTTATTACTTTTTTTGTGTGCAGTAACATTTACTGGATTTGCACAAAATAATGTATTAGTTTTTCAATCAGATTTTGGTTTGAAAGATGGAGCAGTATCTGCTATGAAAGGGGTTGCAATGGGAGTTTCGACCGATATTAAAATTTTTGATGTAACGCACGAAATCCCGGCATTTAATATTTGGGAAGCAGCATATCGTTTGTCACAAACGGCTCAATATTATCCTGCTGGAACTGTATTTGTATCGGTTTGTGATCCCGGAGTGGGTACAGCAAGGCATTCTGTTGTTTTGTTGACAAAATCAGGTCATTATTTTGTAACGCCGGATAACGGAACTTTGACTTTAATTGCAGAACAATTAGGAATCCAGGAAATTCGCGAGATTGATGAAGTAAAAAACCGTCGTCAAAACTCAAACGAATCTTATACGTTTCACGGTCGTGATGTTTATGCTTTTACGGGAGCCCGTTTAGCGTCTAAAACCATTACTTTTGAAGAAGTTGGGCCAAAATTGCCTAATGAGGTTGTAAAAATCGATTACCAAAAACCGGTTTTCGAAAAAGGAATCATCAAAGGAGGAATTCCTATTTTAGATATCCAATACGGAAATGTCTGGACAAATATCGACAAGAAAACTTTTGCTAATTTAGATTTAAAAGCAGGTGATTTTGTTAAAATTCAGATCTTCAACGGAACTAAAAAAGTTTACGATGGAAAATTAAAACTGGTACATACTTTTGGAGAAGTTCAGGTAGGTACTGATGTTTGTTATTTTAATAGTCTTTTAAACTTTTCATTGGCGGTAAACCAGGGAAGTTTCTCAGCAAAACATAAAATCTACAGCGGAGCTGACTGGAGTATTTTACTTAGTAAATAAATAGCAATTAAGCTTAAAACAATAAAACCGCCCAATCAGGCGGTTTTTGTTATTTATAATCTTAGCGACTTAGCGAGATTTTTTTATTTGTGCAACTTTGCAAAAGAACTGTGTCTTTGTGGCAAAAGTTTTTTTACAAATTAAAAGAAGCTCCTAAACTAAAAGTAAACTGATTGTTTAAATGATCAAATACTCCGTTGTTGCTTCCGTATTTTGCAATTGGAAAACCAAGTTCTGTAAAAACACCAAATCCTTCAGTAAAAAAGTAACGACCACCAACATGACCGCCAAAGTTGTGTAATCCTAAACTTAAACCAGGATAAACATCTAGCTGATCTACACCAATAACACTGCTTAAATTAGCATTAATTCTGGCTTTAGCATCAAAACGATCGCTAAAATCAGGTTTGTAATCATTGTAAGGAGTTGGGTTATTGTGGTAAAAACCGTTAAAATTATCTACGCCTAATAAGTAATTAGCAACAAAACCAAAAGAGAAGTTTTCTCCTAAACCAAAATCTACAGACCCCTGAATTCCTGAACCACCATCTTGTATGTTAGCACCAACGTTAACCTTAACATCTCCTTTTCCTTTAAAAGCTTGTTGAGCTTGTGTAAATCCAAATGATACTAAAAACAAAAGTGTAATAACCTTTTTCATAAACTTAAATATTAATTATAATTATAAATGCAAAAATACTTTTTTATAGATTAATTCCTACCTTTTTCATCAAAATACAATTCATTTAACGGATCGCTTTGCCAGAATTCCTTGGTATTCACGTCCATAATCGTCAAAGGACCTCTAAAGGCTGCACCCGTATCTACATTCCAGACACAGGCTTTTTGAACCGGAACAGTTTTTCCAATTCGGGTTACAGGAGTATGACCTATAAAAATTTCCTTATATAGTGTAAAACGTTTTGGGTAAAGAAAATCATCAGGGTTTAGGTTTGGATCTAATGATAGGGCCATTTCCCAGAGTGTTCTGTCCCAGTAAAATAATTTCGGGAAATATTCCCAAACCACACCATTCAAATTCGTGAAACCGGCATGAACAAAAAGGCGGTTTTCATCATCGAGATAATAATCTTCTAAGGATTCTAAGAAGGCAATATGAGTTTGTTTTTTCTCTTCGCTTACTTTTTCATAGGCCAGAACGGTAGCTTCTCCGCCATGTTTGAACCATAAAGTTTCATCGATTTCATCATTTTTAGTCTTAAACCATGACAACAATAACTCGTCATGATTTCCTCTAATGCAAATGCAATTTTGTTTGCTTTTCAAATCCATCAAATAATCGATTACTTGCGGTGATTGGCTCCATCCGTCAACATAATCGCCTAAAAAAATAAGAGTATCCTGAGTTGTAACTTTGGCTTTTTTCATCACTTGTTCAAGTGCGAGTAGTCCGCCGTGTATGTCGCCTATAACAAATGTTCGCATTTTTTATTATTTCGTGTAGAAATACAAAAATAAAGAAAATGATTTGTTTGTGAACATTAAGTTGAGAATCTTTAAAAATTGATATTATTTATAACTATAGCTACGTTCTTTTTTAATGCTTTACTGTTTAAATTTGCATAATGTCAGATGCGCCAACATATCGAAAAATAATCCATGTAGATATGGATGCTTTTTATGCCTCGGTAGAGCAAATGGATAATCCTGCTTTACGCGGAAAACCTATTGCTGTTGGTGGTTCAGAGAATAGAGGAGTAGTTTCGGCAGCGAGTTATGAAGCTCGTAAATTTGGTGTTCGAAGTGCTATAAGCGGTGTTTTGGCGAAGAAATATTGTCCGGAAATTATTTTTGTACGCCCGCGTTTTGATCGCTATAAAGAAATTTCAAATAAAATTCATGAAATTTTCCATGATTATACTGATTTAGTTGAGCCACTTTCGCTTGACGAAGCGTATCTGGATGTAACCCAGAATAAAAAAGGAAATCCAAGTGCCAGTTTACTCGCTCAGGAAATTAGATCGCGAATTTTGAATGAAGTTGGAATCTCAGCCTCGGCGGGAATTTCAATCAATAAATTTGTGGCTAAAATCGCCAGTGATGTCAATAAACCAAACGGACAAAAAACTGTAAATCCGGATGAAGTTGAAGCTTTTCTGGAAGAATTACCCATTAGAAAGTTTTATGGGGTTGGAAAAGTCACTACGGAAAAGATGTATCAATTGGGAATTTTTACCGGAACTGACCTGAAAAGTAAATCGGTTGAATTTTTGGAGAAGCATTTCGGAAAATCCGGTGCCTTTTATTACAACGTAGTAAGGGGGATTCATAATAGCGAAGTTAAATCACACAGAATAACCAAATCAGTAGCGGCAGAAAATACTTTTGATGTCAATTTAACATCTGAAATTTTTATGCTCGAACAGCTTGATAAAATTGCAACGTCATTAGAAAGACGATTAAAAAGACATAATATTTCTGGTAAAACAGTCACACTTAAAATAAAATACAGTGATTTTACACAACAAACGCGTAGTAAGACATTGCCTTATTTTATTTCAGATAAGAGCCTGATTCTCGAAACGGTAGAAGAATTATTGTATCAGGAAAAAATGAAAGATTCCGTCCGTTTACTCGGAATTTCGCTTAATAATTTAAATACTGAAGAAAAAAAAGCGGTTGTGGTACAGCTTAAATTTGGTTTCTAATTAATATTAAACAATCGTTAAATAGAAAATAATTTATTTTTATGATGTATTTTCGTTCTATCTTTGAGTAAAGTCATTTATTTAAATTATTTCAAATTATTCCAAATGAAAAAAGCTAATTCTGATGAAAGCTCACATCGTAATTCGGTTCCTATTTTATCATGGGATTTTCATTATGAATATTTAAATGAATTGAAAGCTAATTTCGCTGATTTGAAAAAAGTGAATAAAATTTCAAGTCAATTTACATGGAATGAAGAGAATCTGAAAATAGAAGAACGCATTAAAGAAGAAGTGGTGGTAGTGACAGATCTTAATTTAAAGATTGTTTTTGCTTCAAACGGAATTAAGCGAATGACGGGGTATAAAGAAGAAGAACTGCTGGGTAAAACACCCAAAATGTTTCAGGGCCCGGAAACTTCTAAAACCGTTCTGAAAGAAATCAGAGAAGCAATCAAATTGCAGGTTCCTTTTGAAAAAATAGTTCAAAACTATAGAAAAGACGGGCGTACATACAAATGCCAAATCAATGGGGCTCCTGTTTTTAACCTAAAAGGAAAATTGACCCATTTTATTGCTTTCGAGAAAGAAGTGGCGTAAAAATCTACTGCAAAGAATGTTTTTTGCCACGAAGACACTAAGACACAAAGGATTTGTTCTATAAGAATCTAAAAGTTTAAACACGATAAAAGTAAAAACCGCCCAAAAGAGGCGGTTTTATTATTAAAAAAACTTTGTGTCTTAGTGTCTTTGTGGCAAATCACTACAGATTCTCAAAGAAATCATTTCCTTTATCATCTGTAATGATAAAAGCAGGGAAATCTTTTACGGTAATTTTACGAACGGCTTCCATTCCTAATTCTTCGAAGTCAACTACTTCAACTTTCAAGATATTGTCCTGAGCCAAAATTGCCGCTGGTCCTCCAATAGAACCCAGGTAGAATCCGCCATATTTATTACACGCATCAGTTACCTGTTTGGTACGGTTTCCTTTTGCGAGCATAATCATACTTCCGCCGTGTTTCTGGAATTCGTCAACATAAACATCCATACGTCCGGCAGTTGTTGGTCCAAAACTTCCTGAAGCCATTCCTTCCGGTGTTTTTGCAGGTCCTGCATAATAAACAGGATGGTTTTTAAAATATTCCGGCATTGGTTTTCCGGCATCCAGTAATTCTTTGATTTTAGCGTGAGCAATGTCACGGGCAACAATTACAGTTCCGTTTAGTTTTAAACGGGTTTTGATAGGATATTGAGACAATTTAGCCAGGATATCTGCCATTGGCTGATCTAAGTCAATTTCTACAGGCGCTTCTAAATGTGGAGCTGTTTCTGGTAAAAATTGCTTTGGATTTACTTCTAATTGTTCTACAAAAATTCCGTCTTTTGTGATTTTTCCTTTAATGTTTCGATCAGCAGAACAAGAAACCCCTAATCCGACTGGACAAGATGCGGCGTGACGAGGCAAACGAATCACACGAACATCGTGCGTGAAATATTTTCCTCCAAACTGAGCCCCAATTTCACTTTCCTGACAAATTTGCTGTACCTTTTGTTCCCATTCGATATCACGGAAAGCCTGACCAGCCATATTTCCGGATGTAGGTAAATGATCGTAATATCCTGCTGATGCTTTTTTAACAGCGCTTAGGTTCGCTTCTGCAGAAGTTCCCCCAATAACCAAAGCTAAATGGTAAGGAGGACAAGCCGAAGTTCCTAAGTCTTTGATTTTTGCACGAACAAAAGCATCCATCGATTTTTCATTCAATAATGATTTTGTTTGTTGGTATAAATACGTTTTATTAGCAGATCCACCGCCTTTTGCCATAAATAAAAACTCATAAGAAGCTCCTTTTTTAGCATAAATATCAATTTGCGCCGGAAGATTCGATCCTGAATTTTTTTCTTCAAACATCGAAATCGGAACTATCTGCGAATAACGTAAATTACGTTTTTGATAGGTATTAAAAATTCCTCTGCTTAGCCATTCTGCATCATCAGCACCCGTAAAGATGCTTTCGCCTTTTTTGGCCATTACAATCGCTGTTCCGGTATCCTGGCAGCTTGGTAATTGACCTTCGGCAGCAACCGAAGCGTTTTGCAATAAATTATAAGCCACAAAACGGTCATTGTCTGTTGCTTCAGGATCATCAAGAATTTTACGCAGTTTTTGCAAATGCGTTGTTCTTAGCATAAAAGATACATCTGTTAATGCCTCCTCAGCCAATAATTCTAATCCTTTTGGGTCAACGGTCAAAACTTCACGTGCTCCAAATTGTTCTACTTTCACAAAATCAGAAGTAATTTTGCGGTACTGTGTTTCATCCTTTAAAATAGGATAAGGGTCTTGGTATATAAAATCAATCATTTCTTTGTTTTTTACAAAGTTAGAAATTATTTACCTAAGAAAGAATTTGAATAAGGGCTGTTTTTTGTCGTTTATTTGACAGAATGAAAGTCATCAAAACTCATTTTTTTCTCAAAATAAATCTTTTCTTTTGCCGAAAGTAACTGTTTTTTCCATTGATTTCCGCTTAAGCGAAAAACAATCGAATCCGAATGTTTGGCAATTCCCATATTTTCATCATTATCATCAGGTTCAAAAGAAACTGTCTTGCAATAAAAAGATTCAGGATCGGCTTTCGCCGAAGGATTTTCGAATTCAACCCAGCTTCCCCAGCCACTATCAGACATGGTGTACCAATCGTAAACCAATTGGATATCATTGTTTTTTAAATAATACAAATAATGGCTCTGATTGTAACCACAGGCGGGATACCCAAAACTAATCTGGATAAAAGGAGAACTTTTGGCACTTTCTGTTCCTAATCCGAATATTGCTGACCATTCTGAACCTTTATCAACTCGCTTGATATTAATTTTTGAAGAAGTAGTTTTGGTTTTATTCTGATAAAAATCAAGTTGGTATTTGGCTGTTACAATACTGTCTTTATCTGCTTTTTGATCTAAAAGATGCGCCAGAATATAATTGTCTTTTGATGTTTCTCCATAATTAGCAATAGAAATAGTATCTGTTTTTAAGAAACTTTCTTTCGCTGCAATTGTTTCTGTTTTGGGTTGTGGTATTGTTTCAACTACTTGATTTTCCGGTTTTGGTTTTTGGCAACCAATTAAAAGGCATAGGATAAAAAGGTATTGTGGTTTCATTAATTTGTGGTATTTATTCATTCATTTTATGTTAAACCGGATTAAAATCCGGCATTATAATATAGGCCGTTCCTTCAGGATTTAAAAAAAAACTACTGGCTTGACTCTTATTTTAAACCGGATTAAAATCCGGCCCTACAATATGAACCGTTCCTCTGGAACTCTAATAAAGAGCCATCGGCTCGAACCATATTGTAGGGCTGGACTTTAGTCCAGTTTAAATAAAACCGGGTTTAAATATAATTATATTAAATTTTCAAAAATATATTTTTCATCAAATTTGACATTAAATTTATTTAAGATTGATAAATATTCATCTTTAAAGTTTGTTTTTTATGATGCTCCTCCTGATTAGCAATATATTTATATACAGCATCAACATGTGATCTACTGTAGGAGAAAGCGCCGTAGCCTTCCTGCCATTCGAATTTACATTTTGTTAATTGGTGATCATTTATAAATTTTGATGATTTTCCTTTTACAATTTTCATTAATTCCGAAATAGAGATTGTTGGTTTAAGAGCTAAAAGACAATGAACATGATCTTCTGTTCCGTTTACAATTATTGTTTTACAACCTGTTTCATTAATTAGATTTCCAATTACACTTAATATTTTTGATTTGCATTCACTAGTAATAATTGCTTCCCTGTATTTTACAGCAAAGACAGCCTGAATATATACTTGATGATATGTATTTGACATTTTATATTTATTTACAACGATTAAAAATCATTACAAAAATAAAAAATATTCCTACAAAATATTAATTTCGGTTATTCATATTCTAATCCGTTCGCACGTAACGAATTATATTTATATTAAAAAAACCAAGTTGCCACAAAAATCGCCGTAATTACACAAATAAGATCTACCAAAAGCATTGTGCCCAGTGCATAACGGGTATTTTTGATATTAACAGAACCAAAATAAACCGCAATTACATAAAAAGTACTTTCGGCGCTACACTGAAAAATACTGCTCAATCTTGCTGTTAAGGAATCCGCACCAAACGTATTCATTGAATCAATTAAAAATCCGCGGGATCCTGCAGAACTAAACGGGCGAAGCATTGCAACCGGTAATGCATTGGTAATTTCTTTACTTACTCCCATATTCGAAAAGACAAATGCAATCGCATCACTGATAATTTCGAACAAACCACTGTTTCTGAAAAGAGAAATAGCTACTAACATTCCCAATACATAAGGAAAAATAGTAACACCTGTTTTTACGCCATTATTTGCTCCCACGACAAAGGTCTCGAAAACAGTTGTATTAGCATCGCTAAATTTCTTTTCATGTCTGAATGAAAAAATCAATGTAAAGGCAATAATTCCAATTAATATTAATCCCGAAAGGTTAGAGGTAAAGTAGTTTTTACCAATTAAATCCAAATGATTTACATACATCAGTAAACCAACAATTGCAGCGATTAATCCCATTAAGACAATAACAAGAGAAGCGCTTTTAAAATTGATTTTTTGCTTAATACCCACAATCAAAAATGCTGCAATCGTACCAATGAAAGAGGTAATGATACACGGCAACATAACATCAGCAGGATTGGTGGCATTTGCAGCAGCGCGGTATCCAATAATTGAAGTCGCGATCAAGGTTAAACCAGAAGCGTGAAGGCACATAAACATAATTTGAGCATCACTGGCTCTGTCTTTATCGGGATTTATTTCCTGAAGGCTTTCCATGGCTTTAAGTCCAAACGGAGTTGCTGCCGAATCTAATCCGAGGAAATTAGCCGCAAAGTTTAATGTCATATAAGATATCGAGGGATGATTTTTAGGAATACTCGGAAAAACCTTTACAAATACCGGACTTAGTACTTTGGCTAATTTCCCTGATGCGCCTGAAATAATCAAAAGCTCCATTAATCCGCAGAAAAAAGCCAGATATGCAATAAGCGGTAAAATTAAATCGACCAAAGTGCTTTTGCAGGTAGGCAATAGACCATCGGATTTTTGAAGACCGCTGAAAATTTTTACCGTTTTATTTTTGAAAACATAAGTAGAATCAGCATTAAGCGTATCACGATTGACAATCATGGTCTGATCCGGAGCTTTTTGAATGCTGTCTTTGATAAAAGCAGGAAGTTCATGGATGTATTTTTCTGAGACCAGAATAGGATCGTCTTTTTTTCCGTTGATTACAGAATCGATAGTATAAGTGTTGGCAGTAAATAAACTGACCACAATAAAGACAATTGAGGAAATAAAAATGACTAACCAAAATCTACTTAATACCATAACGCTAATTTTTTTTGTAAATATAATTATTTAGCGATTGTATGCACAAAGATTTTATCGATGCAGGAAGAAGTATTTCTAAGAAACGTTACTATTTTTATGAAAATTAAGGTTATTCAATAACAACCTTAGTTTGCAAATAGTTTTCAAAAGATTGAATTCCTTCAAAGAGCGCTGTCTTTTTCTTCTTTTGAGTAACATTAAAAAAATCAGTTTCTATTTTTACGTGATCTTTTTTGGCCGTTCGTTTCCAGGTTCCTATAACTTTTCCGTTTTCGAGAATAATGGGCTTAAAAATTCCGTTGTTGGTGAAAGCTTTAGTTTGATGTTCTAACAGAATAGAAGCTTCACGGGTTTTGTATGATATTAAAATCTCATCAAAAGCCGGGAGAAAATGCACGCTTTCGCGGAACTTGGCTGCATGCGGAGCGTCTTTTTTAAACCAGTAAACTTGATTTTCAATTTCGACCGAACTCAATTGCAATTCAATTGCATTAAGGGCTATTTTACAGCTAGTTGGCGGAAAACCAGACCACCACGAAAAGTCAAGAAGGGTTGCAGGGCCATGACTTTCAAAATAACGCAGGGCTAATTTCGCCAAAGCTTCTTCTTTAGTAAGTTTATTTTTTGGTTTTGAAACGCGTTCTTCCAGTAAAGCATACGTTATTTGTTTGCCTTTCATTTTTCCGTTGCAGACCAAACCGTCTAATTCGGCGTGCATCATGATAGCGGCAGCCAAAAAATCCTGATTAGAACTTTTTTTTATGTCAAGTTCTTTCATGATTTCTTCTCGGGTAAAATGATTGTTTTCGGCTAATAACTTTTCTATCTGAGAATTAATTTGGTTTAACTTCTTCACATCATAACCATACTTTTTGGCCGCGGAGATTGTCATTTTTTGAACTTGTGGTCCGGATAAATCCAACATCCAATAAATATCATCTGCGGCAACAAAATGCCAGGTCGGCCTTAGGATATGTGTTCGTATAATTTGTGCCGAATTAACAGCCTCTTCAATTGCTGCTTCAGTAGCTTCACATCGGGAACCAATGGCCCATTTCGCCATTGCATAATCCTGCGCCTGCATAGCGCCAAGGTGATGTACAATTTCTTGCGGAGAATTGGGGCTAGTCTCCAGAAGTTTTTGAGCGGCAAGTCTGTGATGCGATATTTCGTGCTGTGTCATTATGTAAAGCATTAAATTTAACCTCTGAACCTTTGTGCCTTTGCATCTTTGTACCTCCAAAAAAACTAAACATGAATAATTTCATCATCAATCAATAAGTCCTCACGGCGCAAACGAAGGAAAATCTGAGCAACGGCAATCGTATCTTTTTCACAATAGGTTACAATTCGGTCAATATCTTTCTCGACATAAAACACATGACCTACCTGACTTCCGTCGATATCGCCTTTTGGCGAAGGAACACCCAGAATTTTGGTTAATAATTTTAGTGAAGTAAAATGTTTATAGTCTCCAAATTTCCATAACTCTAAAGTATCCAAATGCGGGATTTCCCATGGTTTCTTGCCAAATAAATTCAGTTTATCCGGAATCGCAATCTGATTGATAATCATGCGTCGGGCAATAAACGGAATATCAAATTCTTTGGCGTTATGTCCGCATAAAAGATGTTGAGGCTGATGAAAGTGATTATTGATTAGATTGTTAAAATCCTTTAGAATCTTCTTTTCATCACCAAAGAACGAAGTCACTCTAAAGTTTCGGATATCTCCTTTGATAGTAAAATATCCAACCGAAATACAAACGATTTTTCCAAACTCGGCCCAAATTCCGGCGCGATCGTAAAATTCTTCGGCGGTAAAATCGTCTTTTCGTTGGTATTGCGTTTTATGATCCCAAAGCGATTGCATTTCTGCGTCAAGCGAATTAAAGTTTTCTTCTTCCGGAACGGTTTCTATATCCAGAAATAAAATGTTATTGAGGTTTATTTTTTCAATCATAATTTTAATTTAACACGAATTACACTAATTGGCATAAATTACTTTGAGTAAAAACAATTACACGAACTTACTTTTTGTAAATATAAATATAAAGCTATAATTTTAATTGTTATAAATCTGTGAAATTTGTATTTTAAAACAAACTCTGTTGTGTAGTTGGGTTTTCGTGTTCGATTAGCCATTTTTTACGAGATAAACCTCCGGCATAACCCGTTAAAGATCCATTTGTGCCAATAACGCGATGACAGGGAACCACAATCCATAACGGATTTTTACCATTGGCTGATGCAACGGCACGAATGGCTTTGATATCACCCAGCCTTTTGGTCTGGTCCATATAACTAATGGTTTTTCCGTATGGAATTTCTAAGAGAGACTTCCAAACCTTTTGCTGAAATTCAGTTCCTTTTGGGTTTAGTTTAAAATCGAAATCGGTTCTCTTTTTGTCGAAGTATTCCTCAAGTTGCGAAACGGCTTCTTTTAAAACTTCGGGAATTGTTTTAGAAACCTCATTGGTACCAACATCAGAAACGGAAATTACAGCAACGCCATTTTCATCTCCAACAATTTTGGTGATTCCTAAAGGTGAATTGATGTAAGCTGTTTCCATAGATTTTAATTTAACCGCAAAGGTTTTTACCGCAAAGGCGCGAAGATTTACGCAAAGTTCGCAAAGTTTTTTTAAACCCTATAAGTTATAGAAGTAAATTTAAGGTTTGCTTTACTGTAAAGTTTTTTCGTTTACGTTATTATCACCCTGAGCGGAGTCGAAGGCTTATGAAATGTGAGGGACTTCGACTTCAATCAGCATGACATTGTAGACTTTAGTAATTTTCTAAACTAAATTGATGGCCTAAAGTATTTGTGATTTTTTCGCTTGAAATAACCTTTTTGATATTCGATTTTTCAGTACTAAATTTCGGTAAAGTCAGATTTTGTTCTATTGCTTTTCGAGTATAATATTCCTCTCTTGTGGGATGAAAAGGTGCAACGGCGTTGAAAACTTCATTCCATTTTGATTGGTTGATGATTTCTTCGATGATTGAAATACAATCGATTTGATGAATTAAGTTTACCGGTGCATCAGGGTTTTCGAGGTTTTCTTTTCCTGCCAGAAATTTTACGGGATGACGGTCTTCACCAATTAATCCGCCGAAGCGTAGAATTGTAGTTTTGAAATTTTGATTGTTGTGAAGAATAGCTTCGGCTAAAAGTAATTGTTTGCCACTTTCGGTTTCTGGGTTTGGAATGGTTTCTTCATCGATCAATTCGTTGTCATCTCCATAAACCGAAGTTGAACTTACAAAAAGGACTTTGTTTACAGTCGATTTTTCGATAAACGGAATTAACGTCCTGATCTTCTCCACAAAAATCTTTTTTGAAGAATCGGATGAATCAGCATTGTTTCCTCGCAATTTTGGCGGAATATCAATAATTAAGATCTCGCTTTTAGCTAAAAAATCATGTATGCTTTCTGAAACACTTTCGCTTTCAAGCGTTACCAAAAAAGGATTTATTCCGGCATTTTCTAAAATCGAAAGTTTATTTTCAGAAGTGGTAGATCCTTTTACGGAATGTCCTTCTTCAATTAGTTTTTTTGCTAACGGCAAACCTAGCCAACCGCAGCCTAATATGCTTATTTGTGTCATTATTTATAAGGTTCAGAGGTACAAAGGGAAAGTTCGTTTTAATAAAATTTTTTCTTTGCGTCTTCGCGACTTTGCGAGATTATTTATTACAAATTTAATGTAAAGCGGACTTTATCTTTTGCTTTTCCGCCAATTCGGTTATAGAATTTAATGGCTCTCTCATTAAATTGAGGCGTTTGCCATTGTATGTTGATGCAATTTTTCTCTGTTCCTATTTGTTTTAGTTTGTCAATGAGGATCTCGCCAATTCCAAAACTTCTTGCTTTTTCTTCTAAAAACAAACAATCCATATAGATGAAAGGTGCTGCATCCCAGGTCGAAAAATCAAAAGTATACGATACATAGCCAATGATAGTTTCTTTGGTGACAACTACTAAACAGTATAATTTAGGTTTTTCGCTAAATAAAGCTTCTCGTAATTTTTCTTCTTTTCCTTCGGGAGAATAATCCGCTTTCTCGAATTCAGCGTGTTTTTGGCATAAAACGACAAGTTTTGGCAAATCAGATCGTTCGCAGTTTCTTATTGAATATTCCATTGCAGATTGATTTCATTTTGAAGAAAAGTAATAAAATGATAAAAGTAATCCGGATATTGCTCGTTTTCGCGAATGGCAATAAAATGTTTTCTTTTCAGGCCATTTTTCCCAATTTTAACGGCCTTAATTGGATTGTTTTTTAAATGGGGTAACAACGCCCATTTTGCCATCGACATTACACCCATATCCGCTTTAACCATTTCCAGAGAAGCTTCAGTCAATGGGAGAGGAGTAATTTTCTTTGGAGTTACTTTGGCTGGAGCCAAAATAAACTGGTGAATCGTAACGGTTTCCATGGGCAGTGAATGAATCAATAAGTGTTCGTTGATAAAATCTTCGGCAACAACGTACTTTTTATTCGCCCAGGCATGGTTTTCAGAAACCGCCATTACGACTTCGTCCTGAAAAAGCTCAATATACTTGATGTTATTGTCTTTGATCTGATCACTGATTATGGCAATATCAATTACATTTTCAAGCAATTTTTGTAACGGAATATGGGTGGCTTCGGTCATGATTTTCAAATCGACATTTGGATATAAGAGATGAAATTGTTTTAAAACCGGAGGCAGCCAGTGGTAACTCGAAAAACATTCGGTACTAATTCGTATTTCGCCATGTTCTCCGTATACCATTTGTTTGATTTGAGATTCGGTTTGAGAGAGTTTATCCAGAATTTCATTGGCCAATTCGTAGATTTTCTCTCCTGCTTTGGTTAAAACCAGCTTTTTATTGGTTCTTAGAAAAACAGGAGTTCCCAATTGATATTCGGCTTCTTTGAGTTGGTGACTTAAAGCCGATTGTGTCAAATGCAATTTGTCTATCGCTTTGGTAATGCTTCCTTCTTCAACAATTGCTTTTATTAATCTTAAATGACGGATTTCCATTTTTTGGGAATTAGAATACAAAGGAACAAAATTTTAAAGTGGTTTTTCTATGAAAAAAAATAATCAAGTTGATGAATTCTTTTCGTTTTTATGGCATATAATGTTCTGTTATTTTTGGAAAAAACTAAATCATTAAAAGTAAAAAATGGAAGCACAAATTAAACACTACGAAAACAAACTGGCCTTCGAAATGGATCCTTCGGATTTGTTTGACGCTTTAAATAATGGAGAAAAAGTAGTAGTTATCGATGCGAGAAAGACTTTTGGATATGAAGCAGAACATATTCCCACAGCAATTAATATTCCGCATCGCGAAATGACGGCTGAAACTACCCAACATTTGGATAAGGAAGTTTTGTATGTAACGTATTGCGACGGAATTGGCTGTAACGCTTCGACAAGAGGAGCGCTGAATATGGCAAAATTAGGTTTTAAAGTAAAAGAACTAATTGGCGGAATAGAGTGGTGGAAATTTGATGGTTATGCCACCGAAGGAACAAACGGAGTAAAATCAGGATTGAAAATTGAATGTGCCTGTTAAAGAAAAAGGGCAAACCTTAATTTAAAAGTTTGCCCTTGATTTTTGATTTAGATCAGAACTATTCGATGACAATATTGTTTTCTGCCGCAATTTTTTTGAATAAATCTTCTTTGTTTTCTTTTACCATTTTTTGATAAATAGCTCCCATAAGCATTTCAGTATGCTTTGAATATTCTGATTTATCTGCGATGTATATTCTGTGTGCTATAAAAATATCACTCAATGCTTTTTCGTCATTGTTGAGTTGTAAGTAATTTTTCCCGGCGCCAAAATATCCTTCAGCATTATTGGGTTGATATTTTATAAGCCTTTCATAATATTCTATCGCCGTTTTGTAATCTGATTTTAGCGAATAAACTACTCCAATATTCATTAAGGCATATTCGCCTTCGGGATAAATATCCAATGATTTTTTATAATACTTTATGGCATTATCGTAATCCTCCAATTGTCTGTAGCAAACTGCAATATCATCGAGCGCCAAAACAAAATTTGGATCTTTTTTTAATGCCATTTGCAAACCTTCGATTGCTAATTTATAGTTTTGGGCTTGCATAAAATCTTTTGCAACGGTATAAGAATTTTGTGCCTGCTCATTTTTAGAATCACTATAATAAATTTCTGATTTGTTTTCAGGTAGTTTTGGTGAAAACTTAGAGCATGTTTTCGCAATAGTTTCATCTGATTTTTGAAGCAGAGACTTGATTCCGTCCACCGTATTGATTCCTGCTCTTACTTTCGCATCTTTATCTTGCAAAACTACTTCTGCCATTGAATTGGTCAAACAATTCCGGTAGATTTCTTCGTTTACTTCTTTGCTTTTTTCCAGGCATGAGCAAGCTTTTGCGGCTATTTTTTCTTCTAAAGTTTGACTCTTAGCATTGAAAAAACTTAAAGTAATAAAAAACAGAAGTGTTTTCTTCATAATGGTTAGGTTAGAAAAATTGTATTTATTCTGGTCTTACAACAGGTTTTAAGCTGTCTTTTACAATAACAGTACTGTCTTTCACTGCAGTTGCAGGCGCAAGAGTAGCTACTGGTGCTGTATATTTTTTTATTTTTTGTTGAATTAATACGGCATCGTTCAAAACAAAAGGCGTTGGCATCATCCAGTCGCTTCTTGGTTTTATCTGGAATAACGGATTTGTCATTAAATCAAAAGAACTTTCGATTAAATCCATATCAAAAACAGAAGATTTATTGATATAGAAATCCATAACAAGTGGTTCGTTGCCTACAACATAGTAACACAATATTTTTCCGCCATCTCTTTCCAGACGGTTTGTTTTTTCTCCGGAAGTTCCGACACCATTAGCTTTAAAATTAAAAAATGTCATTTTAGGATTCGCATAAATATCGTAACGATTTACTTTTCTGTTGGGTGTAATTTTTATTTTTAAATATCTGTTATTGCCCACAACGCTGTCTTTTAAGAAAGCAATTGTTGGTTTCGGAATGTCAACCACGGGAGCAATTGCACTATAAGTAAATCCGGAATTGTATTTACTCGCTAGTGGAAGCGCATTTAACCCAACAGCTTTTTGATTTTTTTCTCCCAGGTACGTTTTAGTCCATTCGTCTAAATTTACGTCATAAGTAGTCCAAACGGCAGAATTTGTATTGGCATTATAAACATATAATAAACTGTTTGATTTTGCTTCTCCGTGTTTATATCCTGAATGGTAACCTGCGTAAATGAAGAATCCAATCGAAACGGCAAAAAAGAACATCGTCCAGGCTCCTTTTTTAAAGAAATCACCAAATACAGGAAGTAACAATCCGAAAAGTAAAACAGTTAGAATGGAGCTTCCAAAAAGAATTTTTAAACCTAAACCAACTGGAAACATGACGATGAAAGGCGCTATAATGGCCAGTGCCGGTATGCTGAATAATAAATTTAAACCTAAACTATAGTGTTGGGTAATGACAAAGATTCCGAATAATAAAATTCCAAAATAAACCGGAATGATAAGGAAACCTGCACCTGTCAGACTATTTGCCAGAAATGTATTTATGATGATCCAAAGCAGCAAAGGCGCTACAAAATGGTTCATCGTGATTTTTGCTTCGGAAAAATGATGGTAGAATGCAAAAGAAATCGCAATACTCAACGATACAAAAGCGCCAATATAGGCGTGACCATTATAAGTAAATCCGTTGAGGAGATCTGAATATTGCGGATAGATTTGCAGTAGAATTTTCCATCCTAAAAAAGTAACTAATCCTGAAATTGTGATCGCACCCAAAAACGGAACAAATCCTCTGAAAATTTCCCTGAAGGTAATGACACGCTTGGCTTTTCCTATAAAAATAAAAATAATCAATATACCTAAGGCAATTATGGTCATTGGGAAAACCCATGTAAATGGGTAGCTTATGAAGGAGAATGGAACGCTAAAGTAAACATCGTCTTCTGCAGAATTGGTTTCATTTAGATTAATATTCGAAAAATATTTTAATAAAGGCATTAAATAAGTACCCTGATGTTTTAATGTGGTTTGGCTTAAATGCTGAACATCGTCTTGCTGCGTATGATAATTATAATGTCCATCGATAAAAGCAAAATTAAAGCCCTGAATATTTCCCTGCTCTCTAAAAACCGTTAAATCGGTATCATTAGGCAGCATTTTGTAAATACTATACATCAATGAGTTTGAAACCGGATATTGGGCTTTTGCATTTGCAAATTCTTTTACAAGAGCCTGGTTTCCTTTGTTGGTTTCCATTAGCATATAACTTGGTCCTGAAGAACCTCTGGCTTCAAAATTGATGACAAGCCCAACGTCTTTTGCCCATGGATGCTTGTTTACAAAGAGGGCAGCACCATTTAATCCTAATTCTTCGGCATCAGAAAACAGAATAATAATATCGTTTTTATGGGGCTGTTTGGCGTACAAAAAAGCACGAATTCCTTCTAATATTGTCGCTACTCCTGAAGCGTCATCGCTTGCACCTTTAGAAAACGAATGTGGTGCGCTGTCGTAATGTGATAACAGCAAAAGCGCTTTTGAGTTATTGCTTCCTTTTATTCGGGCCAGAATGTTTTTGGATTTTACCAAAAGCCCTTTATCATTGAGTGTGAAACCTTCCTGAATAGAGGTTTCTAATCCGATTCGATTAAGTTCAAGTTTAAGATAATTAGCAACCAGTTCATGATTGGTAGAACCTACATAATGTGGTTTTTGTGCAATAATTTCGACTTGATTTAGCGCTCTTTCGGTAGAGAATTCAGCAAGCGCTTCTTCATCTTTCGAAATCCATTGTGGCATCATCGAGGCGTAGATAATACCTAAGATTGCTAAAATGCAGACTATGGCCAGAATTGAGGTGGGGTTTTTCTTCATTACGTACTATATTTCTTTTTTAACAAGCATAAAATAATCATTGTCCAAAGATCGATATCCCTGATCATACAAGAAATAGTAGGTATTTCCTGTTTTGGTCTGCAAGATATTGGTAAAGAATTCGAAATCAAAACCTTTATTGATCATTTTATCTCGTGTTGCTTTAGATTTTCCGTCAGTATTTAATTCAGACAAAATACGGTAATTTTTTCGTAATTTGTTGTTTACATTTCGCATGAAATTGGTACTATCCTTATTTATTTTATTGTTGTAAGCATTTCTGCAACTGTCAGAACAGAATTTTTTGTCTTCACGGCCTACAATCTTTTCAGAACATTCGAGACATGTTTTCATGGCATCAGCTTTTTAATTTCGTACAAATCATTTCGTCTGTCTTTTAAAATTCGTACACTTCCATGTTCGTGAAGCTGTTTTAATAGATTTAAGTCAACATCAACGATCAGTGTCATTTCGGTGTTTGGCGTTGCTTCAGCTTTTATTCCGTTACTTGGAAACGCAAAATCTGAAGGCGTAAATACAGAGGCCTGGGCATATTGAATGTCCATGTTGTTTACTTTTGGCAAATTACCAACGCAACCTGCTATGGCTACATAACACTCATTTTCGATGGCACGGGCTTGCGAACAATGTTTTACACGCGTGTAAGCATTTTGAGTATCGGTTAAAAAAGGGACAAACAAAATATTCATTCCTTCATCAGACATTATTCTGGAAAGTTCAGGAAATTCGACATCATAACAAATCAGAATTCCAATTTTGCCACAATCGGTATCAAAGGTTTTAAAATGCGATCCGCCTTTCATTCCCCAATGCTGTACTTCGTTTGGTGTAACGTGAATTTTGGTATACATTTCTGAGGTTCCGTCGCGTTTGCATAAAAAACCAACATTGTATAAATTATTATTATCTAAATAAGGCATGCTTCCGGTAATAATATTAATGTTGTAGGAAATGGCAAACTCCTGGAAGCGTTTTCTGATAGGGTCAGAATATCGCGCAAGTTCACGAATAGCCTCGGCTTCTGATAAATGATTATAATCTGCCATTAAAGGCGCAATGAAGAGTTCCGGAAACAAAGCAAAATCACATCCATAACCAGAAACGACGTCGATAAAAAACTCGGCCTGCTCAAAAAACTCTTCAACATTATTCAATTGACGCATTTGCCATTGTACCAATCCCAGACGAATAACGCTTTTTTCAAGATTGATTAGTTTGGGACTCTCGTCGTAGTAAACATTATTCCATTCTAAAAGAACAGCAAATTCTTTTGATTCTTCGTCTCCTTCAAGATAGTTTTTGATTATTCTTAATACGTGAAAGTCATTGCTTAACTGAAAGGAAAGCACTGGGTCGTGTAATTCTTTGTGTTTTACTTTGTCGATATAGGCTCTTGGAGTTAGTTTTTTAGCATGCTGGCTATAATTGGGGATTCTTCCCGCAAAAACTATGGCTTTGAGATTTAATTGCTCACAAAGTTCTTTTCGGGCATCGTATAAACGACGTCCTAAACGCAGTCCGCGATAGTGTGGGTGGATAAAAACGTCTATACCGTACAAAATTTCCCCATCTTTATTGTGTGTCGAAAAGGTATAATCGCCAATGATTTGTCTGTAATTGTGTTTTTTATCAACGAGTTTTTCATCAACAATCAAAGATAATGCTGATCCTACAACTATACCATCAACTAGTATAACCAGTTGGCCTTCAGGAAATATCGAGAGTAATTTTTTTATATCGTTGGCTCTCCAGTATGAATTCGCCATTTCTGGATACGATTCAACCATTGAGTTTTTTAGTTGCTGATAGTCGTCGAATTCTAAATTTCTTAATTCGACTTTATTGATTTTTGTCTGCATTGTAGTATGATTTCTGTTAAAAATACAAAAAAATATTTCCATTTACAAACGTTTACAAATAGTTACAACCGAAAGTAAATACTTTACAACCGATTATTTTTTGAAACCCGTCGCATCTTTGCCATGTCGAATTTGATAAACGAATTCTTTTATACGAACATTTAAATATTACACGCCATGAATGCAATGAAAAACAGAGTACAATTAATTGGTAACGCAGGAAACGACCCGGAAATCAGAACTTTAGAAAGTGGAAGAAAATTAGCCTATCTGACTATCGCTACAAACGAGAAATACACGAATGATAAAGGTGAAAAAGTCGAACAAACAGAATGGCATCGTGTTACAGCATGGGGGAAAACCGCTGAAATTATCGAAAAGTATGTCGTAAAAGGCAAGGAAGTTGCGGTTGAAGGAAAGTTAACTCACAGAAGTTATGATAACAAAAACGGTGAAAAAAGATATGTGACCGAAGTTATTGTCAATGAGATTTTATTGCTCAGCAGATAACATTTATTAAATTGGATATAACCCGATTGCTTTGATAAAGCGCTCGGGTTTTTTGTTTTTGAAGTAAGATTTATTATAAAACAGAAGCGCCGTTAATATCAGTTGAAAGTATTTCGCTCATATAGTCGAAAAAGGGCCTCATATTTTTGCACGTTTCTAAAGCCTGTTCTAAAAATAACGGACTTAAAACTTCTTCATCAGTAAAACGTTTAATGATCAAAAACTGTTTGTAGCGCAGCAAATCTATGGCTTCATGATTGATATCATAACCTTTTGGCGCTGTTTTTAGCTGCTCGCCTTGCAGGGCTCCAAAGGTTTTTATAAATGTTTTTGACTGCAGTATTTTTTGCATTGGTTTAGCATCATGCGCAAACTCGCTTCTTATACGTTTTAAGTCTGCAGCATTAGGTCCCCAAAAACCACCGGCAAAAAAACTATTTCCTTTTTCCAGATGAAAATAATAGCCACCGCGTCTTGCACTTGTGGCTCTGGTAAAACTGCCGCCCCAAAAGGTTTTAAAAGGAGTTTTGTCTTTAGAAAAGCGAATGTCACGATAAATTCTGTAGACACTTTTTTTACCGGAAGATGTCTCTAAAACATCTGTCTTAGAAAGTTCGGCAAGTAAAGCGCCTGCAAAGGTTTCTATATGATTTAATTCTTTTAAATATTGCGGTTTGTTTTCCTCAAACCAGGGTTTGTTATTGTTCTGCTTGAGCTGAACCAAAAAGTCAAGACTGGATTGGGGTATAACGATATTATTTTTCATAATTAAAATTGTATACTTTTTAAAATCAGGAGATAACTGCAATTTAAATTAAAAACCCACCAAATTTATTGGTGGGTTTTATATATTTTTAGTTAAGCCGTTTTTTTGAATAAATCAAACATAGGACAACGCGAGCAGCGTTTCTTTTCGCTTTTTTTGTATTTCTCACAACAAGAAGATTTGCAGTTTTCCAACTTTTTAATATTGTCAAGGAGCTCTTTTTTCTTCTTTTTCTTTTTGTCCTTTTTCTTGTCCTTATCTTTTTCTTTCTTGCCCAATTTTCCTCCGTATTTAAAAACAGAAGCAAATATAAAAGAAAATAGTTATTTTTAAGTATTCTAAATAAACTTTAACTTTTTTTATTTCGGGCTGATAGCAATAGAGCTAGTGACTGTTAATTGCTGGATATCACGGTCGAACAAGTAAAGTCCTCCTTTGTCATCTCCAATTAAATTGATTTTATCTAATATAGATTTAGCCGTTGCTTCTTCCTCGATTTGTTCTGCTACATACCATTGTAAGAAATTGTGTGTTGCATAATCTTTTTCTGAAAAGGTAATATGTACCAATTCGTTGATAGATTCTGAAACAAAAATCTCATGGTTGTAAAGTGCTTCAAACATTTCTTTAAATGTAGAATAAGATGTTTTTGGCGCTTTAAGATCGGTAATCTGAGCGTGACCTCCGCGTTCGTTTACATACTTTACCAATTTAAGCATGTGTGCGCGCTCTTCGTCTGATTGGGTGTACATAAATTGTGCAATTCCCTCTAATCCGTGTAGTTCAGCCCAACAAGCCATAGAAAGGTAGGTTTGCGAAGATTCTGCCTCTATGCGAATTTGCTTGTTTAAAGCTGCTTCAATATTTTTCGATAACATAATGATGACTTTTTTGTAAAGTTAGAAAAAAAATAATCCAATACGGTTTTTTGAACCCCGCAAAGACAAGACATTGGATTAATCCTCAATAAGTTTAATGCTTGTCCAGGGGAAAAGGTTTTGAAAAAAAAGCTTTGTCTATGATTGGATTTATTGGCTCTTCGGGTATAAATCCGTCAGTAAATTTTCGCATGATGTACTTTTTTTCAGCGGTATCGTAATAACCCAAAATGTAATAATTCTTAAATTTTAAGATACTTGGCAGTGTTGCTTTCTTATTCTGATCCAGAAAATAATTAATGTTGTCGACAGCAAGAGGCTGTTGTTGCGGATTAATAAAATCAAAATTACGATCTAAAGTACTTTCGAAGAAAACACTTTCTGCGTGAAATGTCTGAGTATAATCCCAGGTATAAAATTGATCATTTACGGTATAATACATTGTTTCAATTCTTGGAACTCCACCCAAAGTAACCAGCGTATTCTGACCGTTTTTAAAAACAGACAAACCGATGTCTAAAAAAGAAAGACGCTGTAAAAACTTATTTGTTTTTTTTAATTCTTTTGGTTTTTGCAGATCACGCTGTACAAGTAAAGGCGAACTTTTAAAACGGATAGTATCATTTTTTAAGACTTTAAAACTTTTTACTGTCGTTCCGGAATTATAATCTTTTACATCAAATAGAAGTTCATCCTGATTGGCATTAATTTGATAAATTTTATCATTATAGAAAAATGAATTGCTCAACTTCTTAGTGTTTGCAGTAACAGATTGCATAAAGTTTTTTTCAGACAAATCATTGTTTTCAAGATTAAGATCAAAAACCTGGGTCTTTTTAGGGTTATAATCCAGGGTCAAAATCAAATGATCATTGGTCATGTAAATTTTGCTTTTTTTCGTGCCTTTATCCAAAGGATTATATTCGTCTGATTCGATTTTTTCAATAGGATTTTCATTAATAACCTGATTGAATGTTAAGAATTGTGTTTTACTGTTTTGAAAAGTAAAACGCGAAAAATCAAATACTTTCTCATCTACTATTCCGTTTTTAAAAGCATAAACGATTAATTCCGGTTGGGTGAGATCTTTTGAAAGGATATAAAATAAATTATTTTTCTGGAAAGTGTTGATGATTTGCTGAGTGGTAAAAGGGAATTTGAACATTAAAACTTTATAAGTTTTTGTTTCTAAATAATACTTAATGACCAGAATACTTGTATCATTATCTGTAGACCAATATAGAGTAGGATTACCATCTTCGCTAAAACTATAGCCAATTATTGATTTGTTTTTGAAATTGCTATGCGAGACCGTAAAATCATCCTTTAAAAATAAAGCACTATTGTATTTTAAGATAGTAATATTTTCGGCATTGGTTGCAAAAGCAAAGACATCATGGGTTATTGTATTCTCAGCATTTAAAATCTGATTAGATTCATCGTATTTTTTTAAATCAAGAGGATAAGAATTCAATACCGTTTGGGCAAACAGTGCTGATTTTAAGATGACAAGAAAGAATAGAAATAATGATTTTTTCATGTGGTTTTTATCGACAATAATCATTCCAAATTTATCGCTTTATTTTGTAACCAATACAAATGAATTCTTGAAAGTAATTAAGTTTTGTGTTTCTCAAAAAGCAACGTTTTATTTTGCTAAAAATAGTTGGGTTACTTTAGTTTAAAGGTATAAAAAAAGTCCTAAAGAATATTTTCTTTAGGACTTGATTTTTTTTAGGATTAGAAGATTATCGTACTCTAAAAGTAACTCTTCTTGCCAGTCTTCTTGCTTCCTCAGAATCTTTTTCGATTGATGTATCAGCTCCGTTAGCAATTACATTTAATCTTGAAGATGCAATACCTGCTTTTTCAAAAATAGTCTTAACATTGTTTGCTCTTGCATTTGATAATTTCTCGTTGTATTCTGACTTACCAACCTGATCAGCGTAACCTAATATATCAATAGAAGATGAAGGATTTTTTCTTAAATAAGTTAAAACTACGTCAATTGCAGCAGTAGAGTTTTCAATAGGAGTCGATTTGTTAAAATCAAAATAAACACTGTAGTATTTATCGTTGATCATTTCTTTAACAATATCTTTGTCACTAACCACATTGGTTGTAACAGGTTTTTCTACGATAACTTGTTTTGAAGGGATGTTTTTAATCTGATTTTCCAGATCTGCGATTTTATTTTCGAATGGCGTAAGATCGACATCTTGTGAAATAACAGTCCAGTCAGCATGTTTTGTGTTTTTTCCTAAATACACTGTCAATCCAACAGTTCCGTTGAACACAAGTCCTGAAAGCCCTCTTGAATTGGTAAGACCGGCTCCGTCAAATGTTGCATCCTGAAAAGCATTTACAATAGTTGTAACATCACCTGTTAATGCAAAACGGTTCGATAGTCTAATCTGACCTGTAAAACCTGCAATAAAGTTACCCATTCTGTCTTTTACATGTAAGTCATCGTTTTCTAACTGGGCAACCCCAATACCTGCGTGACCTAATAAACCGATAGTCTTAGTCCATGTTTCAAAATTCATGATTCTTCCTAAGTTTGCTACTCCTTGTAAATCAACTCTGTAATATTTAGAATCAAAATTAAGTGAATTGCCATGATCAGTGAAACTGTTATATCCAAAATCAGCTTTTAGACCAAATTTATTGTTCATCATATACCTTACACCTAAGTCAGCAGTAAACGGACTAACTCTTGCGGTGTAATAATTGTCTGCCATTGGGCGTTGAGGTTTGTTAAAACCGCCGGCTAATTCGATAGACCATTTATTATAGTCATTTCTGTTATTTTCAGTTTGCGCGTGTAGGTTATTGAAACCCAGCGAAAACGCTAGAATAATTACAATTTTTTTCATTATTATTTGAGATTTTTAAATTCACCCCAAACAAACAATTAATTGTAAGAATTACTTTCCAATAAAAGGCATAAAAATAACAGAATAAGGTTAAAAATGATTTTAGTTATTCATAAGCCCCTGAAAACACTCAACAAATTGACCCATATGCAAACCATCCATCAAACCATGATGTACGTGAACTGACATGGCGATGGTTCTTTTTCCGGTGTCTGAAGTAATCATTTTGCTAAATGAAATTTTGGGACAACTGTCTGGAAATGTGTAACTACGCGCATGCGAAAGTGAAGTGAAATTCAACCACGGAATTGCCGAAAAATGAATCAGATTATCATCATCAAATGATCTTGTAAAAAGTCCGGTTGTATTTTGAATGCGTTCAATTTCGGCTAAAGCATTTTGTTCGAATATTTTAAAATCAGGATCGTATTCAATTAATGAAAATCCGAAAGTACCATCTTCGCGCCCAATTGTTGCCGATGCATCAACCCGATCATTAATGTAGATCTTGTCACCGGCAATTCTGTATTTAAAGTTTTCAATAGAATTTACTGCAACTAATGTTTTGTGTAAGTAATAAATAAAGAAAGAAGCTTTCAGGTTTTTTGCAGTTTGATAGGCTTTGGTACAGTCAATTTCTACAGTTGCACCAAAGAAAGGTTCTTCCATTTGTCTGAAATGCTGGAAATGTTCTTTTCTGTTCCAGTTTTCTAAATCTAAAAGTGTTTTCATTATGATAAGTTCTGAAGTACTTCAGTAATTTTTTCGAATGAACTAAAATGTTCGTGCTCGACTTTGTGATTAATTTTTTCGTGTTCCCAGGTAGTATGAAACGGAATATGTACGGCATAACCGCCAAGTCCTAAAACGGGCAAAACATCAGACTTTAGTGAATTTCCGATCATTAAAAATTCATGTGCCTGAATATCTAAACGCCCTAATAATTTTTCATAATCAATTTCCTGTTTGTCTGACATTACTTCGATGTGGTGAAAATAATGTCCTAAACCAGAACGGTGCAGTTTGCTGTGCTGATCTTTTAAATCGCCTTTGGTAGCAACGACCAATTTGTATTTTCCGTGTAATGCCTTCAGGGTTTCTTCGACTCCGTCCAGAAGTTCGATTGGTTTTTCGAGTAATTCTTTTCCGTATTGAATGATTTTTGCAATAGCTTCAATAGGAATTGTATTGTTCGAAATATTCATCGCAGCTTCAATCATCGACAGAATATATCCTTTGATTCCGTAACCGTATAAAGGCAGGTTGGCAATCTCAATTTTGAATAATTCCTGCGAAATGCCCTGATGCGAAAGATAATCTTCCATTAAAGCGCAGAATTTATGCTCTGTTTCTTCAAAATAAGGTTCATTGACAAATAAAGTATCATCAGCATCAAATGCGATTACTTTTAAGTTGGGTATTTTGTTTTTATGTAGCATAAAGATGTTGTTTGTTAGTTTCAGATTTTCTTTATTTTAGTTTTTCCTACGAATTCACGAATTTTTTTGCCACAGATTAGATGATTAAAAAGATTAATAAAAGAATCTGCGTAAATCCGTTTAATCCGTAAAATCCGTGAGCCATTTCTCAATCCTAATTCTTAGAAAACAGTCTCTTAATAGATATTGTTTTATCGTAAAAAGTAATCCTGATTCCGAATAGCAAAATGATGCCTCCTAAAACCATTTGTAAAGTTATTTGTTCTTCTAAAAACAACCAAGCCAAGATGGATGTAATTACCGCCTGGCTTAATAAACTTAGTGAAACTCTCGTTGCGCGCATATGTTGCGTGGCATAACTAATAGATAGCCAGGCGCACAATTGGCACATTACAGCCTGAAGTACCAACACAAACCATCCGGTATCAGAAAATCCGGTAAATGGTTCGTTTACAGCATAGCAAAGGATTCCTAAATAAATACTTGAGGCGATTAAATTAATGGTCATAAATGATAGCACATCAACATGCGAAAGTACATTTTTACTCACCAAAAGATAAATAGAATAAAGAATACCGGATAAAACGGCAAACAGAAAAGCCTGATTGAAATTTAACTCCAGAAAAAAGCTAAAACCCACCAAAGTGATCATTCCGAATAATGAAACCAGGGTCCCAATCCAGAAATTAGCTGCAGGTCGTGCTTTTAAAAAGAAAAAAGAGCCAATTCCTACCCAAACCGGTGATAAATTGGTTAATAAAGAAGCCTGAGTAGCGCTCGAATCCTGAATAGCGATATTCCAAACCGCAACATCAGAGGCAAATAAGATTCCGCAAAGTGCTGCTAAGAGAACAAATTTTGTCTTAGGAATTTTAAAATTTTTAGTAATAAGTACATAAGGTAAAAGTAAGGCAAGGGCAAAAGCCATGCGATAAAAAGCGGAGATTAATCCCGATGCTAATTTTAGTTTAACCAATATTGGGAATATAGAAATACAAAGTATTCCGGCAATTAAAGCTAATCTTGGTTTTGTAATTTTCATTGTAATGCGTTTCGAACTTACCGAAGTAAGTGATGTAAGTATATTTTAGGCTCTTTTTTAAAACAAAATTGCGTGAAGCAAAGTTCACGCAATTTATAGAATATACAATAATAAGATGATCCTTATTCTTCTTTTTCTACTACTTCAATGGTTGGAGGAACTTCCGGAGCATCTTCGCCTTTTAAGTAAGATGGCAAATTAAGACCTGCCATATTAAATAAATCATTTAATGGAGGAACCGTTTTCATCATTCCTGAAACAAAGTTTGCAGTAGACGAATTTCCGTTTTCGCCCTGGCCATTACCGGAATCCCAAACAGTAATTTTGTCAATTTTAATGTTTTTGACCGCTTCAACCTGGGTCTTAACCAGTTCAGGAAGTTTTTCTAATAACAATAATTGGAAAGCTTTGCTTGGATCTCCGCCAGCAGCGGCCACAACCTCTTTATAACCTTCTGCTTGTTTTGTCAATATTTCCAAGAGACCTTTTGCTTCTGCTTCCATTTTTGCAAAAATCGCATCTGCTTCTCCTTTTGCGTTCTCTCTAATGGTTTCTGCAGCAGCTTGCGCTTCGATAATTGCTCTTTGTTTGGCTATTTCGGCAGGAATTACAATATTGGCAATTTGTGTAGAACGTTCTCTTTCAGAACGTGCCAACTCGGCTTTTTGTTCTGCAACATACGATTCTTCTAATGCTTTTGCCTGTTGTACTTTCTCAGCAGTTATGGCAATACGCAACGATTCTGCTTCTTTTTCTCTACGTAAAGCTTCAGAATTGGCAATGGCAATCTTTGCCTCATTTTCTCCCTGAATTGCAATTGCATTGGCTTCAGAAGTTTTTACCCTTGTATCTCTGGCAGCTTCTGCTTTTCCGATGGTTTCATCTTTAGAGGCAGTTGCAATACTAATTTCTCTGTCTTTTTGTGTAATCGCAATTTTTACGTCCCGGTCTCTGTGCGTTTCAGCGATTTGAGTATCTTTTTCTCTGTCAGCAAGAGCTTTTCCTGTTTCTCCAATTTTTTCCTGCTCTGCAACGCTAATTTTGGCTTCGTTGATGGCTTTTGCAGCAGCTTCTTTTCCTAAAGCTTCAATATAACCAGATTCATCTTTAATATCGGTAACGTTTACGTTGATTAATTTTAAACCAATTTTCTTTAGTTCGCTGTCAACGTTTTTCGAGATATTGTCTAAAAATTTATCACGGTCAGAGTTGATTTCTTCAATTGTCATTGTTGCAATTACCAAACGCAATTGCCCGAAAAGAATATCTTTTGCCAATTCCTGAATTTGTTCTGATGATAATCCTAAAAGTCTTTCAGCAGCTGTATTCATACTGTCAGATTCTGTCGAGATAGCGATTGTAAATCGGCACGGAACATCGACTCTAATATTTTGTCTGCTCAGGGCATTGGTTAAATTCGCCTCGATAGAAAGCGGTTTTAAATCTAAAAAAGAGTAATCCTGAATTACCGGCCAGATAAAAGCACCGCCTCCGTGAACACATTTTGCCGATGTTCCGCCGGTGCGACCATAAATGACCAGGATTTTATCAGAAGGACAACGTTTGTACCTTGATATTAATGCCGAAATTGTTACGAATAAAACGATTGCCGCAACTGCAATTAAAATAATTGGGTTCATGCTTGGTTATGTTAAATGGATTCTACTATTAAAATATTGTTGTTTTCTATTTTTATAACTCTCACTACTGCTCCTGACGGAATTCTGTCATTCTCGGTCATGGCTTCTAACTCGTGAAAGGCACCATTTACACTAATCATAATTTTACCTTTTCCTTTTTTATTTTCCGGAATGGTCAAATAAACTTCGGCAGTTTTGTCTAGTGTATTGGTGATTTTAAAAGAATTGTCTTCGGCTAGTTTTTGTACTTGTTTGATTACCAGAAAAAATAAAACAACAAATAAAACCCCAACAATAAATGAAGCGATAATAAGTACTACCGGTTGATCGCCAATTGTGCTGTAAAAAGAAATTCCTGTCCAGCTAAATCCTAATAAAAAATTGATCAGATTTCGTAACGAAAAAAGTTGGAAATCTGAACCTCCATCGTGTACATCGCCATGAAAATCAGTATCAAAACCATCGGCTACATCAAGACCTGAAAAGGTAATAATAGTTTGAATAATAAAAATGATACTTGTTGGGATAGCGATATACCAAAAAGATTTAAGTAAGGTGGGTAAACTATCTAGCAGTTCCATCATTTTAGTTTTTTTTAGAATGATTTAGGCGCTAATATCTTACTTTTTATGAAAGAAAACTAATTTGAATTAAAATTGATGTTCTTGTAGTGTCTAAATAAACAGTCGTACCAGTTTATAACTATCAATAAACGAGGAATTATGTTTTGTTGAGTAGAGAATTATAATCTTTGCTTTAGATTCGATAAAACGGTCCCGAGTTTTCATTGGGATAACTCGGGAATTTAAGATTTAATCAACAAATTTTCTAATGATATATTCTTTGGTTTTATTATCATAATAACCCAAATAATAAAAATTATTAATCTTAAATAAGGTTTGTGATGAAACATCAGTGTTCTTGTCAAAAAACGTTCTGATTTTATCAAATGCCAAAGGTTGTAATTCGCCTTTTATATTATTTCCCTCTTTGTCAAATAAACCTTCAATTTTCACGACTTTTCTATTAGTATATGAGTTGAAGTTTTCCATTGTTGGATTGTACACCGCTACTGAAATCAAAGCTCCAATTAAGCCAAATTGTCCTAAAGCCGCTTGTCCGCCTGATTGCTGAGTTGAAGAAACACCTCCAAAAGTAATTAGGGTATTTTCGCCAATATGATAGCAAGAAAGACCAGCATTTAAATTGTTTACTTTTCTAATAAACTGTGCTGAGGTTTCTAAAGTTCTTTTTCCTCCAAAGAAATCTCCACCTTCCTGATATATTTCGGAATTCTTGAATTCGATTGGTTTGGTAATATTAGCAAAATGTTCTTTTAAGATATTATCATCCAAATCTTTTATGGTAAAATATAAAAGATCTGATGAAGTTTTTACCTGATATAGTTTATTCTCAAAATAGAAAGAGTTAGAATTTAAAGATGTACGATCTCCAGGTATAAAACGTTGTTTTATCATTTTTTCTGTAGCAGTAAACGTGTTTAAATCAATAGTAAAAACCTGAGTAAAGTCAACATTAGTATCCAGAGTTATTATAATTTGGTTTTTATTAAAGTAACATTTTCTCTTTTTGGCTCCATCGGTTAATGAAGTTGGGGTTTCAGGGGTGATATACTTTAGTGTATATGGAAGTTCAAAAGGAAGTAAATTTTCACTTAATGCTCCATCTAAATCTGTTTTTGCATAAGTGCGTTTTACAAAGTGAAATCCTTCCAGCGAAATTATTTTTGCATTGTAGTTTCCGTCTTTGTCAAAAATATGAAGTTTCAAATTACTGCTTTTCTTGATAAAAGTTAAAATATAGAAATTCTCATTTTCGCTGAATTTTTGTAGAATTTTCTCTTCTTTTAACACAAGAGAATATTGTTTTGTTTCGACTTTGCGCGTATTAAAATCAAACAATTGCGTATAAATGTCCTGATAATTATCAGACGACCAGAATAATCTAGTATTGTTATTGCTGATATTATAACCAATCATATTATCATAAGTCTTAGTATTTGGTCTTTCGGTAGAAATACTATCAACAATTTGCATGTTTTCGTTAAGATGAATGGCTTTTACTTTTATTTTGTCACTAACAAATAAAGTAACATCCTTTTTTTCAGTGTTTACAACCTGAAAAATGTCACGATTCTTTTTTAATTCAACAGAAGTAGAACTTACAATATCTTGAGAAAAAGAGATTAAAGTATTTAAAAATAGCGAAGCAAAGAATAATTTTTTGAGCATTATTTAGTCTGATTTTTTTGCGAAGATCTGATTTTTTCTTTTTCAAAAAAAAGAAACATAAAATAAAATCCCGTTTTAAATGTTATAAAATCCCCAATTTGAATAAATTCCCTGTTTCTATAGGGATATCATGGTAAAGGAAAAATAATGCAGTTGTTTAAAACAGCAAATTAAGAATCAAAATGTGCCGTTAGGCACATTTTAAATTATTCTTCAATAAAATCTTAGATTGTTTTTGTGTGGTATTACGCATTCATGATTTTCTTGCAGGCATTGTTAATTTCCTTATCTGTAAAAGAACCAAGTGCGTTGGCCAGCAATTTACTGGTTCTAATAGAAGTCACCATTTTAATTCGGAGATCCTGATCGTCACCCATTTCGTTTAAGAGAATGGTCTCGAAAATTTCGGACAAATGTTCCGGCTGATCTCTAAAGTCCTCTTCATACCAAAGTTCTGAAAGGAATTTTGCCATTGCTGTCATTACAGCTTCTTCTGATGTTTTTTCATTTTCTTTTGTCATATTCTGAAAATATTAAACGCACGAAACCCTCGTTTTCGGTTGTGACAAAACATTCCAAGGAATGAGATTAGGGCTATCACTAGCTCCAGCAACGTGAACGAGGGTTCGCTTATGTTAACTTAAAATAAGTTTTTTAGGATTGCTCCTTGTAATGTTTTGTCAATACAAACTTACAAATACAAATCCAGAATATTAGATGAAAAAAGGAAAATTCTTATGTTTTAACATTTTTACATCTGACATCTAACCTTTCACAAAAAAAGCTAGTTTATCGTTTCACCATTTGGTGCATCCGTGTCAGGATTTACAAATACCAATTTACCTTCTGCATTTGTTGTCATCAGGATCATACCTTGACTTTCAACTCCGCGTAAAGCTCTTGGCGCTAAATTTGCCAAAACCGTAACACGTTTGCCAATGATTTCTTCTGGCGAAAAGCTTTCGGCAATTCCGGAAACTATCGTGCGAACGTCAATTCCGGTATCAATTTTAAGTACCAAAAGTTTGTTTGCTTTTGGCATTTTTTCGGCTTCAATAATAGTTCCTACACGCAAATCCATTTTGGCGAAATCCTCATACTGAATTAAATCTTTTTGAGGTTCTGCTTGTTTGTTTTCAGCGATATTAGCGGTTTTTGTAGCTTCCAATTTATCTATTTGTTTTTGTATTTCTTCGTCTTCGATTTTTGCGAATAATAATTCAGCTTCACCAATTTGGTGACCTTCCGGAATTAATTCTGAATTTTCAGCAACGTCATTCCATTGCAATTTGCCTTCGTTTTTAAGGATTCTTGACAATTTTGCCGCAGTAAAAGGCAAGAACGGTTCTGCCAAAATGCTCAACGCAGCCGCAATTTGCAACGCCAAATACATTTGGGTTTTTACACGCTCCGGATTGTCTTTCATCACTTTCCAAGGCTCTTCGTCGGCAAGATATTTATTTCCTAAACGGGCCACATTCATCAATTCACCCAAAGCTTCACGGAATCTGTAACGCTCAACCGAACTTGAAATCACAGCCGGATATGCTTTTAATTCTGCCAAAGTATTTTCGTCAACTTCAGATAATTCATTTGGTGTTGGAATATACCCATCGTAATATTTGTTCGTTAGAACCACCACACGATTAATGAAATTACCAAAAATAGCAACTAATTCGTTGTTGTTTCTTGCCTGAAAATCTTTCCATGTAAAATCATTATCCTTAGTTTCAGGAGCGTTTGATGTTAATGCATAACGCAAAACATCTTGTTTCTCCGGAAATTCTTCTAAATATTCATGTAACCAAACCGCCCAATTTTTAGAAGTCGAAAGTTTGTTTCCTTCCAGATTCAAAAACTCATTTGCAGGAACATTGTCCGGTAAAATATAGCTTCCTTCGGCTTTAAGCATCGCAGGGAAAATAATACAGTGAAAAACAATATTGTCTTTCCCAATAAAATGAACCAGTTTCGTGTCTTCATCTTTCCAGTATGGTTCCCAGTCTTTTCCTTCGCGGGCAGCCCATTCTTTTGTAGACGAAATATATCCAATTGGCGCATCAAACCAAACGTATAATTTTTTTCCTTCGGCACCTTCAACCGGAACATCAATTCCCCAATCAAGGTCACGCGTTACAGCACGAGGTTCCAATCCGCCATCAACCCACGATTTAACTTGTCCGTACACATTAGGTTTCCAGTCGTTTTTATGTCCAACGAGAATCCATTCAGTAAGGAAATCAGTATATCTGTCCAAAGGTAAAAACCAGTGTTTTGTCGATTTTAATATTGGAGTTTCTCCGGTAATTGTCGATTTTGGGTTTATTAAATCCGTAGCATTTAGAGTCGATCCGCAATTTTCGCACTGATCTCCGTAAGCGCCTTCATTACCGCATCTTGGGCAAGTTCCTACCACAAAACGATCTGCCAGAAACTGATCTGCTTTTGCATCGTATAATTGCTCTGTTATTTCTTCAATAAAATCACCTTTATCATACAATGTTCTAAAAAATTCCTGAGCCGTATCATGATGAATTTTAGCCGAAGTACGGGAATAATTATCAAACGAAATTCCGAAATCGTTGAATGATTTTCTGATAATTCCGTCATATTTATCAATAACTTCTTGTGGTGTAATTCCTTCTTTTTTGGCTTTCATCGAAATTGCAACGCCATGTTCATCGCTTCCGCAAATAAACGCAACATCTTTTCCCTGCAAACGTAAATATCTCGAATAAATATCTGCAGGCACGTAAACCCCCGCCAAATGGCCAATATGTATAGGTCCATTCGTGTAAGGCAATGCCGCCGTAATAGTATATCTCTTAGGATTCTGTATCATAACTCAATTTTATTGAGTGCAAAAATAAGCAATAGAATTGAGATTTTGTTATTCCGCCGAGTTTCGCAGAGAAAAAGCGCAGAGATTCGCTGAGTTTTTTAATCTCTTAATCCTGATAGTTATTGGGACTGCGAGATTATTTCAACCCTAAAAATAAAAACCTTTATGAATCTCTGCGCTTTTTCTCTGCGAAACTCCGTGGAATAACTCTAAAATAGAACCAGGTTAAACTAGCCCCACCATTAAAATCTTCAAAATTTATTTCGCAATCTTTGCCCTGAAAAAAAACAAAAACAAGTTATGAGCAAGACAAAATTAATCATCAATAAAAACGGATCTATCAAAATCGAAGGTGATTTCGAAATCATGGATTCAGAAGGAACAGTTTACGGACTACAAGGAAGATCTGCGTTAGGACTTTGCCGTTGCGGATTATCTGCAAACAAACCTTTTTGCGATGGAGGACACCGTAATAATTTCGAACACGATTCTATTGCATTCGATTTGCCGCCAATGAAAACAAACTAAGAAATCTTATTTTCTTGTTATGATATAAAAGCTGCATTTTTTGATGCAGCTTTTTTTATATATAAAGTTCCCCGCGCATTGTGATAACTGCAGAACCACCAACCAAAATATCTTTATCTCGGGCCATAACTTCAATCAGCGAAGGCTGACTTAGTTTTACGCCTTGCAGGATTTTATATTCAGTATTGGGTTTGGTGTATTTAGTCTGTGTCAGAAAGCCAATTAGTGGTCCGGCTGCTGTTCCTGTAGCGGCATCTTCGTCAATCCCAATTAGCGGATTAAAGAATCTGGCTTCGACGATATTTTCGTGCTTTTCATCAAAAATGGTAAAACAATAAAAACCTTCGAATCCGTATTCTTTCGAGATTTCGATTAAGCGTTTATTGTCCGGAATGCAATCGTGCAGGAAACGTCTGTTTTTTATAGGAACCATGACATGTGCCACTTCGGTCTGAACAATTGTTGGAAGAAGATCACCAACCGTTAAATCATCAATGGCCAGGTTAAGTGCTTTTGCTATTAACGAAGCCGGAACTTCCTGCAGCGCTATAGCTGGTTTTTGATGCATTTGTACGACAGGGTATTCGGTAACGGGATCAAAACTTGTTGTAAGAGGTATTGCGTTATCTTTCATGATAACAAAACGATTGGTTTCATCTTGTTCATGGAATATGGATATTTTTTTGAATAATGCCGCACAAACGGCTCCTAACAAATTGTGTCCTGCGCCATCAACTTCGAAACCTGTTGGGGTAAAAGAACGAACATTAAGCGCTTTTTGTGCCGAAGAATAATAAACAAACGAAGTTTCAGAATAACCAAATTCCTTCGCGATGTTGTGATAAGATTCTAATGCTAAATCGCCATCAGTAAAAACAACAGACAACGGATTTCCTTTGTAACTTTTATTAGAGAATACATCCAGGACGTAGTATTCTAAGGCTATTCTTTCGTTCATTATTTATTCTTTTAGATGAAATTTATTTTCGAAGAATAAAGTTACTGATTGTCATTTGATCTCAGTTACAATCATTTGATTTTCTTTTACAACATTCGTTTTTGTTCAAAGCTAAAACGTATTGCTTTTTCAAGTCTTGCAAGTTTTGTTTTTTGTTGTTTGGCGCTCATAATGACGTGAATTATTACTTTTTTGTATGATGGTGCCTGATTGTTGAAATATTCCCAAGCTATTTTATTCGCTTTAAATTGTTTTTCGAACTCAGGATCGAGAACATACGCTTCATTTTCATGCGAGTAAATTTTAGATCTTTCCTCAGATCTGAATTCGAAAGCTTTTACTCCAGCTTCTTTCATCATTCCGGCTTTAGTAAGGTTTTCGATTTTTTTGATGTTGATCGCGCTCCAAATACTGGATTTCTTTCTCGGTGTAAACCTGATCGAATAACTTTCGTCGTCTATAGATCTTCGAACGCCATCGATCCAGCCAAAACAAAGCGCCTGATCTACAGATTCTGACCAGGACATCGATGGCTTTTTGCTGCTTACTTTATAAAAACCTACTAAAAGTTCTGTTTCTGTTTGGTAATGTTTTTCCAGCCATGCTCTAAATTGTTCTTGGGTTGGGAAGAAAGTCGGGTTCATTTATTTATCAGTTTTTAATGGCGGTGGAGGCGGTGGTAGAATATATTTTGAACTTAAAAAAGTTAGCTTTTTACTGGTTTTAATTAATTTCACTTTCTTTTTCCAGTTATAGATCCATTTTGCTAAAGAATCCAAATCTTTTGGAACATCATCTTTGTAACTATGTATTGCAATTGATTTTTTGATTGAATCTTTGTCTATGTAAATAGTGTAATAACTTCCATCAGTGTAATTCTCAGCATATTCGGAATTATATTTTTTTAATTGTGTTTTAGATATTAAATCAATCAGCGTATTTTTATCTTTTTGACTTATTAAAGCAATATAATTTGTTTTTCCTTTTGGAATATTTGTGCTGTCCCAAGCGTCATGTGCGTTCCAGTGTTCCCGAATATAAACACTATCATTTGGAGTAAATTTTACTGAAAAACATGTCCCGAAAATATTACTATAAGAAAAATCAAAATATTTAAATTTCACATCTGCTGCTTCTTTTTTGCAGTTTTAAGAAAAGCAATAAAACAAATGAAATCAATATAATTTTTATTTTCATAGCGAAGTTTTGTTGGCTTTAAAGGTTTGGTTCTTTTAGTTTTGTTATAAACGATTTGCTAATATTGCAAATAAAATAGAAATAATTATAACTAGAAAAAGATAAGATAAAGCATCTCTTTTTCTCTTACTTTCGACATAATATCTAAATGAAAATGGAATATTATATTTATTGGATATAATTTTTAATATTTCATTCGCAAATTCATACGATTTTGTTTGGCTGCTTAATTTAGTTTCCTCAATTACACAAAACCTGAAAAATTCTATTGCTTCAGTTTCTTCTTTTTTTAAATAATAAATTACTGCTTCCTGACTTAAGTTTGACGATCTATGATGAATATCTTCTATTTCAAACTGAAATTCTTTAATTTCTTGTGGAATCAGAATCGTTTCTTTAGAATTTATTTGATAGAATATTTTTTCGGCTAAAGTTATTTTCCAATCTATTTTTTTATTGGCCAGATATAAATATTCGCATTCAATTTTTTCTTCTGTGATTTCAATTTTGCAATTATTGTATGACAACGTCATTTATTCTCAGTGTTTTATTTTTGAAGATTGCAAAATAACATTAATTGACTAATAGATCAATTTTTATGATATAATATCTCGGATTTTTTCAGAATCCATTTTTGCTTTTTAGTTATAATGAGAATTGTTCTCGCTATTAGCTTATCTTTGTAAACCTAATTAAAGAAAATTAAATTATGGCAAAAGGACCTGAAAAAAATACCAAAAATAAGGCTTTGCATACCAAATTGCTCAATAAGAAAAAGGCTAAGCTTCAGGAAGAAAAAAGAGAACGTGCATTACGTTTGAAGGCTTTAGTGGCTAAAATGAACGAAAAAAAGAATAATGATGAATCTGGTATTTCGTAAATTATATTATTCGTCAAGTTCTTTCCGGCAAACATTTATTTCCCGCTGAATTTCCTTTTCTAGTTTAGAAAGTTCATTGACAACCCAAAACTGACTTTCCTTGCTTAAATAAAACTCATTTTCTTTGAGTTTAAATTCCATTGCTCCTTTGATCATATCCATCATTTCATCAACTTCAGATGTTCCGTTGGCAAAGTTTGGGCCTATTAAATATTTTAAAAGATCTTTTTCGCATTCAGGTTTATAATAAAGAACGTGACTGACTATTGGGAAATAGAAGTAGAAAACACTATTCGTATTAGATGAAAACTGAATTTTATGGATTTTAGTAACCAGAATGTCAGATTGCAAAGTTGCAGTTTCCTGATTTAACTCTTTTAATAATTCGAAAGTGATTTTTGCGCCCGGGAATCTTTCTCCCATTCTTTTTAAGGGTGAAAAAGTTTCCTCAAATTTTGAGTTGTCAATGCTTTTTTTCATTAAGATGCTTAAAAAATCAATTTAGTCTTTTTGTAAACTTGCTTTTCGATTTGCTTTTTGGTTATAAAAATACATACCCAAATAAACAATAAGAAGATAGGGAAAGTAAAAAGGATAAAACATAATTGCCTTTAATGGCCATCCAATTCCCATTTTACTTATTCGTAGTTTGTTTACTTTATCTAAGTTTTGAATTGCAACATTTTTCATTCTTTCGGTTTCATTCAAATCACCGGAATAATAACCATAATGAGAAAGTAGAAGTTCAGTTGAAAAATGTGACCACCAAGCAAGAGCCAAAACTAAAAAGAAGGTAATGAGCATAGCGGAAATTAAATATGAATAAAAGTATATTTAAAATTTTGCTTACGAAGCTTGTTAAATAATAGTATCGGAGAAATAATTAAAGCGATTAATAATGCGAATTTTATCGCTGTATTTAAAATTTCCATAGTACTATATTTGGATTGGCTCTATTAATTTAAAATCATTCTTACAACCCATAAAAGTATAATAAATCCCATAAAAGAGAACTCGACGATGTTTACTTTTTGATTTCCAAATTTTGTAACCAGAAACCGATCGATTATAACTAGGATAATGACCGGAAGCAGGCCAAACAAAATATAAATTCCCATTAATCCGTCTGGTGCCGAATTTCCGTCGATGAGCATGATGGCATAAATTATTCCTACTATTAAGGAGAAGATACCTAAGACGTAAAATAAGGTAAGGTTTTTTGGCAAGTCATCCATAAACTAAATGGTTTTACGTTTTTATTGAAAACTGCTTTTTCTGGCTTGGTTATTTTTAGATAAAGCATTCTCTTTGTTAACAGATGGTCGTTTTGGAAAATGGTTGCGTTGGATTTTCATGTTTTTTATAAATTTTTTTATTTTTAATTCTTGTAAAAATTAAATTCTTCGATATCATGATATCCAAAAACTTCGATTTCAGGATGTTCGTTTATTACCGTGATATTGTCATTTCGATGTAAGGAGAAATCACACGCGGGATTCTACAAAGATTGGAGATTTTGATTGCCGAATTTCTAGTGTGATTTCTCCTTACGTCGAAATGACAAGATTGTGTTCAAAAAAGTTTAACTTAATGACATTGGGATTGCAGCGAATAGCCCGACTGGAGGGTAACGCCCAAAAAATTATTCGCATTCTTATTATTATTTCGCCGAAATTTGCAGATCAATCTTAAAAAATATCAAAATGGAGGAGTTCGGTAGAATACTAGTTTCTGAAACTGCAATGAATAGTGAAAATCTTCAGGATGTGATTCATTCTAATATTTCGGTAATCAATTTAATGCGCGAGGAAGGTGTCGATGATGAGTTTATTCACGAAGATGCGTTGATGAGTTATTATCTTGATTATTACTATTCGCAATATGCCGAGGGAAATTTTGCCCAGTTTGTGTATAAATCGGGTTGGAATAAGGAGCTGAACGAACTTATCGAAGAAGGTCTGGCAATCATTGGTGCCGAAAAACATCTTGAATTGTTTCAGCAGCAAAGTAAAAAAGTAAAATTGATGAGCAGCGTAAAGCTGAATAAATTTGTAAGCGGAAAACTGGAAGGTGTAAATCCAACCCGTGATTTACTAAACAATGATACTTTCTTTGAACTGGAAGAAAACCTGATTACACTGAATGCTAATTTCCTGAAAAATCATCCTGATTTTGAGGTGCTTTCTGTAGATGATATGTTTGCAGCTTTGGAGGAATATGTGGGGCATGAGATAAAGAGAGCTTAGTTTTTGCTGCAATTTACCATAGAGTTGCACAGAGTTTCGCAAAGTTTTTTTAGAGAGAGCTTTAGGCTCGATTTATATTTTGTAGGGATGTCCCTAAACTTCGGATTAATCTATCTGTGCAATGGTTAACGCATTTTTGTTTCACACAGATTTTAAAAAATCATTTTAATCACGTAATCTGTGGCTTTAAAATAAGACTTTGCAATTAAAATTAAAATTTCTTTAAAAAAATCTTGGCTAATCTTTGTGAAGTCCCGGTGTAACTTTGTGCGATAACTTTATTAATTTAGCCCTGAGTGATTTAGCGATTAAAAAAGCCCGACATGAAATACAAATATTGCCTGATATTGCTATTGCTTTTTCTTCAGACAGGATTTTCTCAAAACAAAATCAACCTTTTTTCAGAAATCAATTATAGTTCGATTCCATCGGTTTCATTAGATGATTATAAGTCGGTTCAGGAACGTGATAAAAAGTTTCAAAACCCTAATATTGCTTTAGGAATTGGTATTTCGGGCGGAGGCTCAAGAGCTCAGTTTTTTAGTATGGGTGTGCTTTTAGGGCTGGAAGAAATCCAGGGTAACAATTCGCAGCGTAATTTTCTGAACGAAATCGACTATTTCTCTACGGTTTCAGGCGGCTGTTTTTCGGCAGGATATTATTTAACGATCCTCAAAAATAAATTGTTTCATGATAATTGTTCTTTCAACGAATTCTATTTTTCTAAAGCCGATGCTTATAAAGATTATGTCGATAAATCGGCCAATATTCTTTCTTTGCTGAACAATAGCCGAAACGAAAAAGGCGATAAAATATCGATGACCCAGCGAATAGATTCGGATATTTTGCAATATGATGCCACGAATCCTGATAATATCAACAAGTTTAATTCTCAGATGTTATTGTCTGATTTTTTTGTTCCAAAAGATAGTAAGTCAACGCCGTCGTTGCCGATGTTTGTGGCCAACGGAACGGCTTTTAATAATGGTGAACGTATTCCGTTTATGCCGCATATTATTCGAGGTTTGAATCTTAACGCATCTTTGGCTCCCAATAAAGCTTCGATTGCATTAAATGAAAATAATATCAATGATGGTTACAACTTTCCGGTGACCTATGCCATAACGGCAAGTTCGGCTTTTCCGGGCGTTTTGCCCAAAGTAAAATTTGGCGTAAAAAATCAGGATAAGATTTTGTGTATTGTTGATGGCGGCGCTTCAGACAATATGGGATATAAAACATTGGTTGAGTTGCTTCATAACGATACAAAAGTGAGTGATAAAAACAAGAAAGCCCTTTTTATTGATTGTCTGGGACAAGGTAAAAAAACGCCGTATATAAATGATGCCAAAATAAGACTGATCTCGTTATTTGAAACTGCCTCTTTATACACCGTTCAAACGCGCTATATGACTTTTGATAAAGATGTCGAAAGTACTTTTGAACGTTATAAAATACCAATTTCCAATTATCAGATTATTGGTTTTACGACCATTCGTGATTATTTGGTAAAGATGCCAAAAGATTATCCTTATGAAGATCTGGTGTTTGAATTAAAAAACACAAATGATGATTCGGGCAGTTGGGCAAAATTATTTGGCATTTTCAAGCAGGAACTGATTATGAAATTTGGCGAGGATTCTTTTAAAAAAGATAAAGAGGGTGAAATTATCGTGGCAACTTTAAACAAAGAAAAATTCAAGGATTTAGCTGCGAGACAAGTTCTGATGTTATACGAATACGCCTCGCATGTAGAAACTAAACTGAGAATTACTCCGGAAGAAAGAGAAATGTTATTATTGTCCGGACGTTTTGCGGCTTATTTAAAAACCAATGAATTGAAAGGATTACTGGTAGAATATAAATAGGTTTTTATTTTGCAGAAATTCACCAAGTTGGCACAGAGATTCACGAAAATTTAATTTTTGCGAATCTCTGTGTTGTTCTTCGTGAAACTTGATGTAGTAGCTTTTGCGATTACAAGTTTTTCCATTCCTGAATGGTTAAAACCTGTGCATGACGAGTAAATACTTTTGTTGTCAGCACATGATGTACCTCTTCATCACGATCTGCACAAGCATCTGATAAAATAGTGATTTTATAATCTTTGTCTGCCGCTTCAGTTGTGGTCGAAAGTACGATTCCGCCTGTTGCAACACCAGAAAGTATAATATGCTGAATGCCGTTTGATCTTAAAACCACTTCAAGTTCACTTCCTGCAAAAGCACTTATACGGCGTTTCGTAACCAATATATCATCGCTTTTTGGTGTTAATGCCGGATGAATTGTAGAAAACTCTTCTAAATTAATGTCTTTAATGCGTTCTCTGTAAGGAGCAAAAAGTTTGTTGTTTGGGCTAATGTCTGAAACCCCGTTTTTAAACCCAAGCGTTACATAAATAACAGGAATGCCTTTGGCCCGGGCATTTTCTATAGCTTCGGCTACATTTTTAATGACGTTTTCAGGATTTGCAAAATTCGATAATATTCCAAGTTGCATGTCCATGACAAGTAAAGCAGTGTTTTGTTCCATTTTTGTTAGATTTGATTGTTGATACTATCGGTTTCTTGTGTTTGTATCGGAATTAATTCCTGATTTTTTTTCTTTCTTTTATAAAATACATAAAACGAAATTGCGATGATAAGCGCTATAATTCCCTGAATGAGTAAACTGTTTGGTGCGCCAATATATTTAGAAACCATTCCGATGACAAGGCTTCCTATCGGGATCATTCCAAAAGCTGCCATAGCAAAAAAGCTTATGACTCTTCCTCTCATGGCTTCATCAGCTTCGAGTTGCAAAATAGTGTTGCAAATAGGGATCAGGGACATGGTGCCAAATCCGCAAATAATGGCAACGGCCATCGCTATTGGGAAAATATTTAAATGAGAAAAAACAATTAAGCTGATTCCTAAAATTATCGTGTTTGTAAATAATACTCTTTTTAGGTTGGTGCTTGATTTTAAGGAGGCTAAATAAATCGCTGCGATAACTGCTCCTAAACCAATAAAGCTATTGATGTAGCCAAAAGTAGCGGCATTTCCTTTGAAAATAATCTTGGCGTAAACCGGCAAAAGCGTGTTGTAAGGAATGACAAGTAAACATAAAAGGGATAACATCAGGAGGATAACGCTAATCTTAGGTGTATTTTTAAGGTAAATTAAACCGTCTTTCAGGTCTGTATAGATTTTCTTTTTTATTGGATTTGGTTTATAAGGCGGTAATCTCATTAGCATTAAAGATATAATGACAGCAATAAAACTTATGGCGTTCAGTAAAAAACAGTTTCCGGCCCCAAATTGCGTGAGCACAATTCCGGATAATGACGGGCCAATTAATCGCGCCAGATTATTGAGCGTTGAGTTTAAGGCAATGGCATTGGGGAGATCTTCTTTTTTCTTGATAATGTCATGCACCAAAGGCTGTCTTGCCGGAATGTCAAAAGCATTTACGATCCCGAGCAGCACACTTAAAGTCAATATTTCCCAAATGACGTAATGCTCCATAAATACCAAAACAGTCAGAAGAACTGCCTGCAGTGCAGATATAATTTGGGTAATCATTAGAACTTTGTACCGATTGTTTCTGTCTGCCACGACTCCGCCCAGAAGCGAGAATAAAAACGAGGGAAATTGCTCTGCAAAAACAGTCAAACCCAACATAAAAGTAGAATGGGTCATGCTGTAAACAATCCAGACTACGGCGGTTCGCTGCATCCACATTCCGATTCTCGAAATCAATTGCCCTCCAAAAAACAAAGCATAGTTGCGGCTTTGAAAGGCTTTGAATGTTCTGATGTTTAAAATCTTAGACATGGAGTTATTGTTTTTCTTTTCCGGAGAATCTTTTGCTTAACGGAATACTGATACAGGCAATTCCCAAAAAGAAAATCAATACCGAAAGATCGTTTTTAGTCGAGATTCCTGCTTTTATAAAAAGAATATATCCCACAAACAGGTTAAACAAAGACCATAAGACATTTATAGTGGGCGACGAAAGTCCTTTTCCCGGAGGATTGGCAAAAGGAGTTGGGAACTTATCTCCGGAAATTCCGTTAACAAAATGTGGTACAAAATTGGCGAGAAACATGCCAGACCAGAAACCCATAAAATAATGATACCATTCCATAACATTTGTGTTTAGTTAGCAGGGACAATTTTATTCAAAACAGGAATTGCTTTTTCCAGTAATTCCTTTTCTTCTTTAGTTAAGGTTTGAGTAATGGCTTCGGTAAGCCATTCGTCGCGATCGAATCTTGTTTTTTCAATGGCCTGTTTTCCATATTCGGTTAAGGAGATGTAGACTTTTCGGCCATCTTCTGTCGAAGGAGTTCTGGTAATGATCTCTAATCCTTCGAGTTTTTTGATGATTTGTGACATCGATTGTGTTTTAACCCGTGTCAAATTGGCCAGTTCAGAAGGAAGTAAACTGGTATTTTGAATCAGATGCCCGATAGTTTCCATTTCGGTCAGCGAAAGTGTATTGACAGAATACATTTGTTTGCGTAAACTTTTGTGCAAAAGCGATATCACAGTTCGCAGGGAGGAGGCCAATTCTTTTGTTTGCATTTTTTATAAAGTTAAACTTGTTAGGTAACCTTACAAAATTAGAATAAAATTGTTTTGCTTAATCGATGGTTTTGATTTTTATGAAAAATTTCACAGATTTAAAAACCAATGAAGGAAAGAATTATTGGCAGAACATAAGTAATTTTATCCGAAATTTGATTTTCTATATAACCCTTACCATTTTGAAAGAACAAATTATCCTTTATAAAAAAATAGTATTCACCTTATTGTTTTTGCCTTTTTTGCTTTCAGCCCAGGAAAAAGAAAAGGAAAAAACAGATGATGTTTCGCGTTATTTTTATAATGATCACGTAGTTTCTGTAGAAATTTGGTACGGACCGGATAAAAAACCGGATAGCACCAAAACCTATTATCCGAACGGAAAACTCAATGAGATTTTTTATTATGATGATAAAGGTTTAAAAAATGCCGATGCGTTTCAGTACAACAAACAAGGAGAAAAACTGGTTACCTGGAATTATTCGCACGGAAAGTTAGTAAGCAGAACTGATCATAAATTGCCTTTTACTAAAAACAGGGAAGAATCAGTAAAGAAAGCACTTCAGTTGCTTACCGAAATTAATACTAAAACCAATTATAACCCCACAAAAGTCAATGATTTATTCAATCGGGGAGTTTTAAGCATTAGTTTGGGCAATACAACACTGGCACTTGAAGATTTAAAAAAGGTAGAATATTCTATAGACAAAGATCCTAAAAATAAAGCACTTTCAGATTCCCTGGCAGAAAAGAAAGATCCGTTCAGAAGTAAGCTTTACGACAGATTGGCGAGTATTTATGCCTCACTTGATATGGACAATTTTGCTTTTAATTATTATTATAAAGCCATAAGAAACGCTCCTGATGATTTGCGTATTTTATACAATTTTGCCGCTTTGCTGCAACAGCGAAAATTGTATGAACTGGCCAGTTATTATTTAGAAAAAATCATAGCCAAAAAGCCGGATGATGCCAATGTAAGGTGGGCACTTGCGAGATTGTATAGCGATATGGGCGAATATCCGAAAGCGATGGAAAATATTACGGCAGCTTTTAAATACGAAAAGACAATAATCGACCAAAGGATTTTTGGAGGCAGGGATTTAAGAACAACCAGAGGTTTGATTTATCATAAATTAGGAGAATCAGAGAAAGGAATTGCTGATTTGAAAGAAGCTTTGAAAGCAGATAAGAACAATTCGTATGCAATGAAAAATCTCGGTATTATCTATCTGGATCAGCATAAAAATAAAAAAGCTTGTGAGTTGTTTGAGAAAGCAAAAGAACTTAATTATACTTTAGCTTATGATGAGGTTGATTTGCCGTCATTATTAGCAAGTGCATGCAATAATGTTCAGCCCGAAATTGCAGCGAATAAAAAGCCTTTTATTTCTCCTAATCCTGTTTCTGAGTTAGTTTCGATTGAAAATTTGAAAACTAAAAACTTTGATTTCGAGTTTTTTGATTTCGAATCGAAAAGCGCCTTAAAAGGCAAAACCAGCGACGGAACAATAAATGTTATAGCATTAACTTCAGGATTTTATATTTTGAAAGTTACAATTGAAGGTGTTGTTGAAACTTTTAAAGTCATAAAAGAATAGAGAATAGTATATTTAAATTACTAAAAATTTTTGTGAATCTCCGTGCTACTTTTGTGAATCTCTGCGAAATAACGTAACCACTATTCCAAAACCACTTGCTCAATCAATTCAAGCCTTTTTACAATAGAATTTTTAAGTAATATCGTTCCCGGTGATAAAACGGCATTTGCTCCAATTCTGGAATTATCTCCAACCAAAGAACCAAATTTATCTGAATTTGTCTCGATAATCTCGGAATTATAAAGCACGGAGATTTTCTTATTCGTTCTTTCGTTATAATGATTGGCGGCAATCGAACCAGCTTCAAAATTGATATTTCTGCCAATGATACTGTTTCCGATATAATTAAAATGAGCAATTGCGGTATTCGAGCAAATAATGCTGTTTTTGATTTCGCAACCCGGACCAATTTTCACCGATTGATCTAAATAAACACCTTCCCTAAAATAAGCGTTGGCTCCAATGTAGCAGTTTTCGCCAATAATAGCGGGGCTTTTTATTGTTACATTGTTTTCGATAGTGGCCGATTTGTGAATGGCAATATTATCTTTAATGATGTAATCATCGCTCAGATTTACAATCATTTTTTCGATTATATTTTTTAGGTCATTGGTAATATTCCAGGGTTCAGATTGAGGAAGATTGTTGAAAGTCTTCGAGAAACCTTCTATAAAGTTATCGATAAGCATATTGTAATTTTTAATTGCAATTTACTTAATTTTTATTTTCGAAAGGAGGAATTTCGCGGAGATTCACAATTCCGATAGCTATCGGGATTCACAGAGATCAAAAAATCTTTGTGTATCTCTGTGAAATTTTAGCGGATCTCTCTGTAACAACTCTGGAATTAACTTTAGAATCAACTTTGTCGTGATCTTATAAAACATTTCCTTAAATTTGCTTCCGTTATAAAAAAATACAATAGTTATAAAAATCAAGCTATGTTACAAATCGCATTTATTAGAGAGAATCAGGAAAAAGTAATCAAGGCTTTAGCAAAACGAAATATCGATGCTAAAAGCGTTGTTGAAGAAGTCGTGCAATTAGACGAAAGCCGTCGTGCAACACAAGTTGAATTAGACAACACTTTATCCGAATCTAATAAATTATCCAAAGATATTGGAGAATTAATGAAAGCGGGAGAGAAAGCTAAAGCAGCAATCTTAAAAGAAAAAACGGTTTCATTAAAAGAAAAAAGTAAAGAACTAGGTGAAAAAGCAGAAGCTTTGGCAACCGAACTGACTCATAAATTATACACATTACCAAATCTTCCGGCAGATATTGTTCCTGAAGGAAAAACTCCGGACGACAACTTGAATGTTTTTCAGGAAGGTGATATTCCGGTTCTTCATGAAGGTGCGCAGCCACACTGGGAGTTGGTAAAAAAATACGATATTATTGATTTCGAATTGGGTGTAAAAATTACTGGTGCAGGATTTCCGGTTTACAAAGGAAAAGGAGCCCGTTTACAACGTGCTTTAATCAACTACTTTTTAGATAAAAATACGGCTGCAGGATATAATGAAGTTCAGGTTCCGCATTTGGTAAACGAAGCTTCAGGATACGGAACAGGACAATTACCGGACAAAGAAGGACAAATGTATCACTCAACAATTGATGATTTATATTTGATTCCAACAGCTGAGGTTCCGGTTACGAATTTGTTCCGGGATGTTATTTTAAACGAAAGCGAATTACCGGTTTTACATACCGCTTATACGCCATGTTTCCGTCGTGAAGCAGGTTCGTACGGAGCACATGTGCGCGGTTTAAACCGTTTACATCAATTTGATAAAGTAGAAATCGTACGTGTAGAGCATCCTGATAAGTCTTATGAAGCCTTAGACGGAATGGTTGAGCACGTAAAAGATATTCTAAAAGAATTGAAATTGCCATACCGTGTTTTACGTTTGTGTGGCGGTGATATGGGTTTCACCTCTGCTTTGACATATGATTTTGAAGTGTTTTCTACAGCTCAGGATCGTTGGTTAGAAATCAGTTCAGTTTCTAACTTCGAAACTTTTCAGGCAAATCGTTTGAAATTGCGTTTCAAAGACAAAGACGGAAAAAACCAATTGGCACACACACTTAACGGAAGTTCATTGGCTTTGCCTAGAGTTTTGGCCGGAATTTTAGAAAATTACCAAACTCCGGAAGGAATCGTAATTCCAGAAGTTTTACGCCCTTACTGTGGATTTGATATTATAAATTAAGATTAAAAATAAAGTTTACAGTCGTAGTCACAGCTTCTCAGTTTTTCAACTGTGACTGTAAACTGCGACTGAGTACTTTTATAAAGAACCTATTATGAGTAACGGAATTTTAAATTGGAATGTAGATCCTGTTATTTTCATGATCACAGATAGTTTTCCTTTAAAATATTATGGTGCTCTTTTTGCCTGCGGATTATTATTAGGGTATTATATCGTAAGAAGAATTTACCAAAAAGAACATCTTTCGCTGGATAATCTGGACAGTTTATTGGTTTATGTCATTGTTGGTACCATTTTGGGTGCGCGATTAGGACATTGCTTTTTTTATGAACCAGCCTATTTTCTTCAGCATCCAATAGAAATCCTTTTGCCCATTCAGAAAGTAGCAGGAGTTTATAAATTTGTTGGTTATCAGGGTCTGGCCAGTCACGGAGGATCGATTGGTGTTTTGATCGCTATGATCTTATATTGCCGAAAGTACAAAGTAAAGTTCCTGTGGATCTTAGATAAAATGGCTATCGGGGTTCCGGTTACGGGTGCTTTTATAAGATTTGGAAACTTTATGAATTCTGAAATCTACGGAAAACCTACTAACGGAAACTGGGGAGTTGTTTTTGAGAGAGATGATATGATCCCAAGGCATCCAACACAATTGTATGAGGCATTTGCTTATTTACTCATTTTTGGGATTGTGCTTTATTTGTACAAGACAGAAAAGTTTAGAAAATCAGACGGATATATCTTTGGATGTTTCTTAACTTTAATGTTTGTTGCCAGATTTATAATCGAATTTTTCAAAGAAAATCAGGAAGCTTTTGAGAATGATATGATGATTAATATGGGGCAAATACTTAGTATTCCTTTTATTTTAATTGGTATAGCTTTGATGATTTGGAAATCGAAAAAGGAAATTTAGTTTGCAGTCGCAGTCGCAGTTTGCAGTCAATTGCGCTGAAAACCGAGACTGAACTGAATACTGAAACTGATAACTGAAAAAAGACTGAATTATGAAAAACATCTTTATTTATATCGTTTTACTATGGTCTGCTTTTGCTTTTTCGCAAAATGAGCAATTGGCTCAATATTACTACGATAAAGGTGATTTCGAAAAAGCGAAGATCAGTTACGAAGAGCTTTTAAAAGGTTCGCCATCTAATACACAATATTTTTTAAGAACGATCGATTGTTATCAGCAATTACAGCAATTTGATTTGGTACAAAAAGTCATTCAGGATCGTTATAACAGATACAAACAAGGCGTTTTTTTAGTAGAATTGGGCTATAACTATCAATTACAGAAAAACGATGCCAAAGCCAAAGATTACTACGAACAGGCTATAGAAAAAATCAAAACAAGTCCTAATGATGTTTACGGAGTCGGAAATTCATTCGAGAAAAAAGTATTGTTAGAATATGCCTTAAAAGCATATCAAACGGCAATGCAAATCCAGCCCAATTACAATTTCAATTTTCAGATCGGAATGTTGTACGGGCAGTTAGGAAAAACGGATCAGATGATCGAACTTTTATTGACAGAATCCTATAATAATCCGCAGAATGCTAACCTAATTCAGACACAATTATCACGTTTCATGAATGGCGAAACTGATAATACGGCTTTTAAGGATGCGATGCGTAAAGCTTTGATTTTAAGAACTCAAAAAGATCAGGACGTTTTCTGGAACCATTATTTAAGTTGGTTTTATGTACAGCAAAAAGAATTTGGAAAAGCTTTTATTCAGGAAAAAGCCATTTACAAACGTGAACCGGAGTCGCTTTCAAGTATTGTCAATTTAAGTCAGTTTGCGCTGAACGAAGATGATACAGAAACAGCGGCAGAGATTCTGAATTTCATACTTCAAAATACTAAAGATTTAGATTTATTGGTGCAGACGAATTCCTACTTAATGCAAATTAAAATCGACAAAGCGCAGGAAAAAGACTATCCAAATATCAATACAGAGTTACAACAATTGCTTACAACCTATGAAATAACTCCTTTTACCTTATCTTTGCAAATAATTCAGGCGCATTTTCTGGCTTTTAATCTTAAAAAGACTGAAGAAGGAAAGGCAGTTATAAAAAAAGCATTAGAATTAAATCTGAATGATTATCAAAAAGCAGATGCCAAGATGGAGTTGGCCGACATCTTGCTTTTAGAAGAAAAGTTCAATCAGGCGTTGATTTATTATTCGCAAATTCAACTGGATTTAAAGAATGATGTCATGGCGCACGAAGCAAGTTTAAAAGCAGCAAAAACAAGTTATTATAAAGGCGATTTTGAATGGGCTCTGAAACAATTTAAAGAATTAAAAGCAGCCAATACGCAATTGATAGCCAATGACGCTCTTGAATATTTTTTATTGATAAATGATAATACGGTTGCTGATTCGACACAAACGGCATTAAAACAGTTTGCAAAAGGTGATTTTTTACTCTATCAGAATAAAAAACCGGAAGCAATTGCTCAGTTTCAGGGTATTTTAAAAACTTTTAAAGGACAGGAAATAGAAGCTGTAACATTGTTGCGTTTAGGTCAGGTTTACGAAAGTCAGAAAGATTTTAATTCGGCTTTAAGCCAATACCAGCAGATCATTGACAATCATAGCGACGGAATTTATGTAGATGAAGCGCTGTTTTTTTCGGCAGAAATTTACAACGACGAATTGCACGATACAGAAAAGGCAAAACCTTTGTATGAAAAGGTAATTTTTAATCATCAGGACAGTATTTACTTTGTTGATGCCAGAAAAAAATACCGTGAGTTGAGAGGAGATAAAAATTTATAATTCAGATTATTGAATTTTTAGATCGTTAGATTATTCAGTCTAACAATCTAAATGGTCTAATAATCTAACAATCTAAAAGGAATGATAATTTACAACGTTACTACTAATATACATGAAAGTGTCAAAGACCAATGGTTAAAGTGGATGCAGGAAAAACATATACCTGAAATTCTGGCGACACAAAAGTTTTCTTCGGCGAGAATCGTAAGAGTAATGGTCGAAGAAGAAATGGGCGGAATTACGTATTCAGTTCAATATGTTACTGACAGTAAGGAAACTTTAGATCAGTATTATATAGAAGATGAACCAAAATTTCATCAGGAAGCTTTAGCCTTATTCGCTGATAAATTGCTTTCTTTTAGAACAGAGCTTGAAGTAATTTCGGAACATTAAAAGAGATTTTAGATCATTAGACTTCTTAGATTTTTAGACTTACTAGAAAATCTAACAATCTAAGTAATCTAACAATCTAAGAATCTAAAAAAAGAAAATGGAAAAAGTAAAAGCCAAAAAACATTTAGGACAACATTTCCTGAAAGACGAAAGTATCGCCAAAGCAATTGCAGATACTTTAAGCTTAAAAGGATACGATGAGGTTTTAGAAATAGGACCGGGGATGGGTGTGTTGACTAAGTATTTGCTTGAAAAACCAATAAATACACACGTAATTGAGATCGATGGAGAATCTGTGGTGTATTTGGGTGAAAATTATCCAAAACTAAAAGATAAAATTATCTCTCAGGATTTCCTGAAATACAATATAAACGAGGTTTACGAAAATAAACAATTCGCTATTATTGGGAATTTTCCCTATAACATTTCTACGCAAATCGTTTTCAGGACTTTAGAATTCAAACATCAGATCCCGGAATTTTCAGGGATGTTTCAAAAAGAAGTAGCTGAACGAATCTGCGAGAAAAAAGGCTCAAAAGCGTACGGAATCTTATCTGTATTAGCCCAGGCTTTCTATGATACTGAGTATCTGTTTACGGTAGATGAAAACGTTTTTATTCCTCCGCCCAAGGTGAAGTCGGGTGTGATGAAAATGACCCGAAAGGAAGATTATAGTCTTCCTTGTGGCGAAAAGTTGTTTTTTACGGTTGTAAAAACGGCTTTTCAGCAAAGACGAAAAACATTACGTAACAGTTTGAAAACATTAAATTTATCAGATGAATTGCGATTAGACACTATCTTTGATAAGCGTCCGGAGCAATTAAGCGTGGAGGAATTTATTGCTTTGACTCAAAAAATAGAAGCCGATGGAGTTTAAAATCAGCAAAGAGCTAATTAAAGAAATAGCTCAACTCATTCAAGCTAAAAACAACAAAGAGCTCGAGATCTTATTAAATGACATGCATCACGCGGATTTCGCTGAAATCCTTGATGAAATTGACATTGATGAAGCAACTTATATCTTTAAGGTTTTAGACAGCGAAAAAACAGCAGAAATCCTTCTGGAATTAGAGGATGATTTGCGTGAGCAAATCTTAAACCGACTTTCGCCTAAGGAAATTGCCGAAGAGCTGGATGAATTGGAGACCAATGATGCGGCGGATATTATTGGTGAACTTTCGAAAGACAGAAAAGCCGAAGTAATCTCAGAACTTCAGGACGTAGAACACGCAAAAGGAATCGTTGATTTATTGCGTTACGACGAAGATACTGCCGGAGGTATCATGCACAAAGAGTTGGTAAAAGTCAACGAAAACTGGAACGTATTGACTTGTGTAAAGGAAATGCGTATTCAGGCAGAAAATGTTTCCAGGGTACATTCTATTTATGTGGTTGATGATGAAAACAGGCTTAAAGGCAGATTGTCGCTTAAAGATTTACTGACGACTTCGACTAAAACACAAATTTCTGATATCTATATTAGAAAATTATATTATGTAAACGTTGAAACGCCGGATGTTGAAGTAGCCAGAATGATGGATAAATATGATCTGGAAGCCATTCCTGTCGTAGATGAATTAGGACGTTTAGTTGGTCGCATTACCATTGATGATATTATTGATGTCATCAAAGACGAAATAGAAAAGAGAGATACTGAAGATATTCAGAAATTCGGGGGACTTGAAGCTCTGGAATTACCTTATGTTCAAACCCGCCTGGGAGAGATGGTAAAAAAGAGAGCGACCTGGCTTGTTGTTTTATTTATCGGAGAAATGTTTACTGCTTCGGCAATGGGATTTTTTGAAGGTGAAATTGAGAAAGCAGTAGTTTTGGCATTATTTGTTCCGCTTATTATTTCGAGTGGAGGAAACTCTGGTTCTCAGGCTGCAACACTTATTATTCGTGCTATGGCATTGAAAGAACTTACGCTTAAAGACTGGTGGTACGTAATGAAAAAAGAAATTGCGTCAGGCTTTTTACTGGGTGCCATTTTGGGTATTGTTGGTTTTATCAGGATTATGGTCTGGCAGCAAACCGGACTTTACGAGTATGGAGAACATTGGTTGGCCATTGGGTTTACGGTTTCGCTTTCATTGGTATTTATTGTTTTATGGGGGACACTCTCAGGATCTATGATACCTTTTTTATTGAAAAAACTTAAACTCGATCCCGCGACTTCATCAGCGCCGTTTGTGGCTACTTTAGTAGATGTAACAGGACTTGTAATTTATTTTACGATTGCTTCTTTATTATTAAAAGGAAAGTTGCTTTAAAAATAAAACAGATCCGGTTAGTAGTGCAACAGGTTTGTTTATTAATAGCATAAATAATGCTTTTTCAATAGCCAGGATGATTCTTGACTTTTAGATTTTTGCCACAAATTGATAGATTAGAGTGATTTAAAATCTGGAAAATCTGCGTAATTTACACGTCGAAAAATCTGCTGTTAAACAACCAGAAATAAATTAAAAAAACCACCCAGGAATGAAAGTACATATCATAGGAGGAGGGAACCTTGGGGTTTCTATTGCCTTAGGAATTGCAAAATTCTCGAAAAACAATCAGGTTACTGTTACAAGAAGAAACACAGCTAGTATTCAGTATTTGTCAGAATACGGAATCACGGTATCATCAGATAATAAACATACAATCCAGGAAGCCGATGTAGTGATTTTAACTATAAAACCTTATCAGGTTGATACTGTTTTGGCTGAAATTCTGCCAGTAATCAAAGGAAAAACAATTGCTTCGGCAGTTAGTGGTTTGTCTTTGGATATGCTTCAGGAAAAAACGAAAAACGAATATCCGGTAATCCGTATTATGCCTAATATCGCGGCACAATTTGGCGAATCCGCCACTTGTATCTCTTTCCCTGAAAAAGACAGAGAACAAGCATTGCCAATCGTTGATTTGTTTCAGGATCTGGGAACAGCTCCTGTAATAGATGAAAAATTAATGGATGCTGCGACAGTTTTAGGAGCATGCGGCACAGCTTATGCCTTACGATATATTCGTGCCTCAATGCAAGCCGGAATCGAGATAGGTTTTGATTCTCAAACGGCTTTAGCAATAGCGGCACAAACCGTAAAAGGAGCGGCTAAAATGTTGCTAGAAGAAAAAGTACATCCGGAACAATTAATCGACCGTGTAACAACGCCTCAGGGCTGCACAATCGTTGGTTTGAACGAAATGGAACACAATGGTTTTAGTTCGTCTTTAATTAAAGGGATTAAGACTTCTTTAAAACAAATCAAAGGTTAGATAGTATATAAATTCCAAATTCCAATTTTGATAGAGCGGAAGGTATGCTTAGGCGATTTGGTTTTAAAACATGAAAATTCCATCAATCGAGGTTGATGGAATTTTTGTTTTTTAGCCAATAGTGCTTTTTTTTGTTTTAAAACATTGCCCTTTCCTGATAGAAGAATAGCTTATAAAGGAAGTGTATGTTTTTCCTGATATCTAACTTTGTGGCCGATTTCGATAGAAAGAATATTTCGGTGAGATGAGGAATTGGTAATAATAAGAATAAGTGACGAAGTATGGATAAAAAAATAGTAGATTATTTTAAAAATGTATACTATAAAGATGATGAGAGCCCAAAACAAATTAGGGAAATAGTCGAATATGGGAAAAAATTAGGCTATTTCTATGATAAGATGAAAGAGAATCACGATGAGACAATACGCTCATTAATCAGCGAAATTGAAAAAATTAATTTTAAAAAAGTAGTCAATGCATTTTTGGCAAGCCTGAGTAATCGTGACTTGCATCTGAGAAACCCTATATCTTTTTATGCCATTGCCCGAGTTCTTCCGCAACATGGTTATGAAGGCTTTAAAGAGAACAAGAATGAATGTCATATTTGTGGATGTTCGAAAGAGAATGTTGAAGATGGAAGATTCTATTTTTACCAAAGTTATTTTTGTGGATCAGCTTATGCACCAGATATATATCTGCAAAGATATATCCTTCAAAAATTCAATGAGTCTGAAATAAAGGAGCCTAAGAAACAAGATTTTCAAATTCTAAAAGATATAATAAATAGTTTAAGATGTGCAACTGATAAAGAATTACCAAGTCAGGCTAAAAACAGATTAAAAGGAATTGATAATTTCAAGACAAACGATGCAGAAAGAAGAGAACTATTGGATACGCTTGGAATTCTGAGTATATTAGATACTAAAAAACACCCCGGATTTTTGAATCAATTCACCAACAGTAACCATATACCAAGAAAAACACATAGCTCAGATTGGGCTTATCCAGTAGATTTTTGGACAGGAAAAGATGGTATTAATATGGATGCTTTGAAATTTTGGTTTGGAGATTATGATGAACTAAAAGAGCTTTTTGAATAATGATTTAATCAGATAAGAAGTGAACCAAAATGACAACAATAAATTCCAATCTTCATCAAAGATTGAATTCTAACTGTAGGATTTGGAATGTTTGTTTTCGGATACTATTTCGTCATAGTTTATCACTTCTGCCGAAGGGAGAAGTCGCACTAGAAACTTCGCAAAGAAGTTGTTAATCTTTGTCGAATCCCGCGTGTGATTTCTCGCTTCGATCAAAATGACAATATCGTAAATAATTAGAATTTGGAATTTATTCACGCCCCAATTGAAAGTTTGGAATTTAAAAAAAATTATTTTTTAATAAGCTGAATATATTTCCTTCCGCACTCTGAAATTTTAGTATAAGAATTCATCGCATTGCCATAATTCTGAATGTTTAAGGTGTCTTTAGTGTAACTGGCGCCAATTCCAACTGGGATTTCCGGCTCTTTTGATTCTGTATCCGAAATAGAATCATTGTCTTCTTCACGGCTAACATCACCTTCGTATTCATCCCATTCTATGCCCTCTAAAACGATAATTTTTTCTCCGGATTCGTTGGTGGTTAAACTGGCGATACCTTTTAATTGTCGAAGTTTCGTTTTTAGAATATATGTATAGCCATTTGCAGTTTTTGCAATTTCAACAGAAATGGTACATTCTTCAGCAGAGTCTGGATCCGGCTGGGTTTCGTATAAACCTTCTATTGATTCTTTGTCTTCATTTACTTTGAGCTTAACCGTTTTTGTATTGCCGTCTTTAGAAACCGCTTCTGTTTTTTTATTTGTACAAAAAGAAAGTAATAAACCGGCAAAAAGTAAAAAAGGGATTCTGGAAGCTGATATCATATTTTAAATTTTAATTAAAATAATCTGCGTAATCTCTGGAATAGGTTAAGCTGTTTTTTTTCTGGCTAAAATATATTTCAGATAAACAAATCCGAATATCCCCGAAAGTACAGACGCAATTAATATTGCAATCTTAGAAAAAACAATAATTTCAGGGTCCTTAAAAGCCAAAATGGTAATAAAAATAGACATCGTAAAACCAATTCCTCCCAACATACCGGCGCCTAATATATGGGCCCATTTTAAGTTTTTGGGCAAAGCGCACAAACCGGCACTCACTCCTATTGATGAAAAAAGAATAATTCCTAAAGGTTTTCCAACTACTAATCCCAGGATAATTCCAAAAGTGTTAGGGTGATTTAATCCCTGATGCCAATCTGATTCAATGGCAATACAAGTATTGGCGATGGCAAATAAAGGCAGAATGACAAATGCAACGGGTTTGTGTAAAAAGTGCTGCAATTTGTATGACGAAGATTTTTCTCCGCCATCGCCAAACGGAATTACAAAAGCCAATATAACACCCGTAATCGTGGCGTGAACACCGGAGTTTAGCATGAAATACCACATTACGATTCCTCCAATTAAATACGGAATCAGGTTTTGAATTTTCATTCGGTTTAAAATAAACAAGAAAACCCAAATTCCCAAAGCGATAGCGAGATTTACAAACGCGATTGAGGTGGTATAAAAAACAGCAATAACAATAATAGCCCCCAAATCATCAATAACAGCCAATGCTGTTAGAAACACTTTTAATGATGCAGGAACTTTTTTTCCTAAAAGTGATAAAATACCAATTGCAAAAGCAATATCAGTAGCCATTGGAATTCCTGCGCCGTTTTGGGTAGCAGTGCCAAAATTTAAAGCCAGGAATATTGCCGCCGGAACCAACATTCCGCCAAATGCAGCCATGATAGGTAACGAGGCATTTTTTATGCTTGATAATTCACCATGATAAATTTCCCGTTCTAATTCTAAACCAATCAATAAAAAGAAAATAGCCATTAAGCCATCGTTTATCCAGTGTGTTATAGAATGTCCGTTGAAATCTTTTTCCCAAAAAGCAATATATTCTGTCTGAAAAGAAGAATTGGCCAGATAAAGAGAAATAATCGTAACAAATAGTAAGAGCAATCCTCCTGATTTTTCGTTTTCAAAAAAGGCTTTAAAAGTCTTGGTTAGTTTCATTTTGGAAGGTTCGTGTGATTAAGAAAAGGTGTAAATTCAGCGAATGTCGATGAATCTTATATTTTCAAAGTTAAAAAAAATCTGACCAATAAAAAATTTTGAGGTTGTGGTCTTTAAGTTTGTTCGCTTTTTAATCACGCAAAGTCGCGAAGTTTTGTTTTTTGTTAATGCGATAAAATCTTATTCATGAGGACAAAAAATCTGTAAGAGTAAAGAATCGAAGTTAAAATTTAATTAATCGTGCAAAGGCGCAGAGTCGCAAAGTTTTGTTTTTCTTAAGTCATTTTCTTCGCGTCTTTGCGCGATTATTTCAGTCCAGTAAAAAATTCTTGCGTCTCTGTGACTTTGCGTGATTAAAATAAAATAAGCTGTATTTTTGTTTTTCTTAATACGACAAAATTTCAGTTATGAGCATAAAAATTCTGCATATCGATAGCAATAACCCAATTCTTTGGCAACAATTAGAAGATGCCGGTTTTGAAAACCACGCCGATTTTAAATCTTCTAAAGAAGAAATCGAAACCAAAATTCAGGATTATAACGGAATCGTAATTCGAAGCCGTTTTAAAATTGATAAAACTTTTTTGGACAAAGCGACCAATTTACAGTTTATTGCCAGAGTGGGTGCGGGTTTAGAAAGCATCGATTGTGATTATGCCGAAACAAAAGGAATATATCTAATCGCTGCTCCGGAAGGTAATCGCAACGCTGTTGCAGAACATTCTTTAGGAGTTATTTTATCTTTATTTAATAATTTAAATCAGGCCGATGCCGAAATTAAAGCCGGACACTGGAATCGTGAAAGTAATCGCGGTCACGAACTAGACGGCAAAACGGTAGGAATTATTGGTTATGGAAATATGGGAAAAGCTTTTGCTAAAAAACTTCGTGGTTTTGAAGTGGATGTTATCTTTCATGATATTTTAGACAATATCGGAGATGAAAATGCCAGACAGGTTTCGCTAAAAGAATTACAGCAAAAAGCGGATGTTTTAAGTTTACATCTTCCGTGGACTCCTGAAACGGATAAAATGGTAAATACTGATTTTATAAATGCATTTGCAAAGCCATTTTGGATCATAAATACTTCACGTGGTAAAAACATCGTTACAGCAGATTTAGTCGAAGCGATGAAGACTAAAAAGATTTTGGGCGCAGGTTTAGATGTTTTGGAATATGAAAAATTATCTTTTGAAACCTTGTTTCAGGATAAAAATACTCCCGAAGCTTTTCAATACCTTTTAGAAGCTAAAAATGTTCTCTTGACACCTCATATTGCCGGCTGGACATTTGAGAGCCATGAGCGTCTGGCGAAGGTTATTGTTGATAAAATTAAGGCGGTGTACTCAAAGTAAGCCGGTTAGAAGAAGGCAGATTCCGGCTGTATTGTTTTTGGAATTTTATAACGAGTTTTTTCTGTACAATTTTTAACTGATTATTAGTTTTTAAAGTTAATTTTTAATAATATTGTTTCTAAATAAGGAGTAACCGAAAATCCAAAGAGTAGGAACAAACCAATTAATTTTAATAAATAAAAATGGAAAACAATTTTCAAGAGACGTCTAATGATTTTAATGAACAAATTCCGGTATTCAAAGTAGATCCAATAATGGTATTGGTTTTTGGATTTTTAACTTGTGGTTTATATTTAATTTATTGGAATATTAAAGTTGCAGAAGTTTTTAATGCTGTAGCTAAAAAAGAAGTTATTTCGCAGCCTATTGCAATTTTTGCAGGATGTTGTATGCCGGTAAATATTTATTTTTATTACTTAGCTGGTAAAGATGCATTGCCAAAAGTGTATGAAAAAACAGGTGAACTTCAAAAAGATCAGTCAACTTTATTAATTGTTTTAGGTCTTTTCTTTCCTATGGCAGCAGCAATGATTGTACAAGGTGATATCAACAGATTATACAAATAATAGCAGAGTAAAGCGTAAAGTTTACGGAATTATTGGTGCAGCAATTACACTGATAATTCCGTTTTTCTTAATGCTTAACAATCACAACGACCATTTAGAGACAGATCAGTCGTTTTGTCCTTTTAAGATGGTTACAGGATTTCCCTGTCCCGGTTGTGGTATAACAAAATCGTTAGTGTATTTCTATCAGGGTGATATTTATAAAAGTCTTAGTTATCATATTTTAGGACCTTTTGTTATTCTATTTTGCTGGTTGACCATCATTATATTAACTACAGAAATCATTACCAAAAAGGAATATTTTACCGGACTTTTGTACAATAGAAAACTGGCTTATAATATGGCTTATGTTCTGGCCTTTTATCATTTGATACGGTTAGTACTATTTGTTCGGAATAATTCTTTTGATGATATATTACACCAGTCGATCTGGTTTTAAAACATAAAAAAAATCCCATTAGCAGCAGCCAATGGGATTTTTTTATAATTATTATCAAATTCTAATTTAATCTTCTTTCTCAGATAATTTACGCTCTAATTCTATCTGAAACTCTTCGATAACAGGTTTCATAGTGCTTTCAGGAATATCTGCGATTCTTATGTACATTAAACCATCTACGGCATTGTTGAACAAAGGATCGACGTTGAAAGCTACAACACGTGCGTTTTGTTTGATGTATTTTTTAATTAAAACCGGTAAACGTAAGTTTCCTGGTTCTAATTCGTCGATGATTTTATCGAATTTATTCAGATCTGATTCTGCTTCATCAAAGATAAAATCTTTATCTGCATCTTTCAGTTTTACTTTATAGGCTTTCTTTGGGTGAATGTATTGAGCAATATACGGATCGTAATAATTTGACTTCATAAACTCAATCATTAATGATTTTGAAAAGTCAGAAAATTGATTACTGATACTCACACCACCCAATAAATACTTATGTTCAGGATAACGTAAAGTAGTATGAATAATACCTTTCCATAACAAGAACAAAGGCATTGGTTTTTGCTGATATTCCTTAATGATGAATGCACGACCCATTTCGATCGATTTGTGCATCATGTCATGCAATTCAGGTTCAAACCTGAAAAGGTCATTCAAATAAAAGCCTTCAATTCCGTATTTAGGATAAATTTCAGAACCTAAGCCCATGCGGTAGGCACCAGCAATTTTTTTGGTCTCTTCATCCCATAAGAACATATGGTGATAATATTGGTCAAACTGGTCTAAATCGATAGATTCATTGGTTCCCTCGCCCACTTCACGAAAAGTGATTTCGCGTAAACGGCCAATTTCGTGCAGGATATTCGGAATAGATTTTGCTCTTGCAAAAAATACCTCATAGTTTTTACTTTGCAATAAACGGCAATCACTATTTCTCAGCATATTTACCTCGTCAATCATTTTTGATTCGCTCGCAGGCGTTACGATTTTCTTAGGTGCTTTTGGAATTTTTAAACTCGCGGTGTCCAGTAATTTGCTATCTTTTTCAAAAGGATTTGCCAGCATATAGGTCTTCTTTCTTAAGAATTCTGAGTATTCTTCAAAAGATTCAATTTCGTTTTGTTCATTTACAGAAATAGGTTTTCCAATACGAACCTTAATTACACGATCTTTTTGCGTAAGCAATTCCGAAGGTAATTTTGCTGTTCTTAAGGTATCATCAATTTTAGAAAGCCAATAAAATAATCGGCTGTTTTTAGCATGAAAATAAATAGGAACAACAGGAACTTTAGCTTTTCTGATCAATTTTAAAGCGCCTTCTTCCCAGGGTTTGTCTACAACTAATTTACCGTCTCTATAGGTCGAAACTTCCCCGGCAGGGAAAATTCCCAGCGGTTTACCATCGCTTAAATGACGTAAAGTTTCTTTGATTCCCACCACGCTCGATTTGGCATCCTTATGATTCTCAAAAGGATTTACCGGCATGATGTATTTTTTTAACGGAACAATTCGGTGTAATAAAAAGTTGGCTATAATCTTGAAATTTGGTTCTCTCTCGAGCATTAATTTCAATAGCAAAATACCATCAATTCCTCCAAGCGGATGATTTGAAATGGTAATGTAGGCGCCATCTTTAGGCAAACGTTTTAAATCTTCTTCAGGAATTTCGAATTTAATTTCCATTTCATCCAAGATTCCGTTTAAAAACGCAACGTCTTCTAAATGTTTGTTATGATCGTAGATTTTATTAAGGGTAGAGATCTTAAGGACCTTCATAAGAATCCAGCCTGAAAAAGTACCAAAAACTCCGTACTTCTCAACATTTATTGCCTTTGCAACTTCTTTCGCGGTAACTAAACCCATGTACTATTTTTAATTTATTAGAGCAGCGAACAAAGATAACAAAAAACTCTACTTTTCACTGTTTCCAACATAAACTTTCCACTTTTTTATTACATTTGGAATCCTTAAAAAAACACTGATGAAAATTATTTCTTATAATGTAAACGGAATACGAGCCGCAATAAACAAAGGCTTTGTCGAATGGCTGCAACAGGCTAATCCTGATGTTATTTGCCTTCAGGAAATAAAAGCGACCGAAGAGCAAATTCCCGTAAACGATATTACTGCTGCAGGTTATCCTTATCAATATTATTATCCCGCAACTAAAAAAGGGTATAGCGGGGTGGCTATTTTATCTAAAATAAAACCTAATAATGTAGTTTACGGAACCGGAATTCAGCACATGGATTTCGAGGGACGTAACCTTCGTGCCGATTTTGACGACTGTTCTGTAATGAGCCTTTACCTTCCGTCCGGAACTAATATTGAGAGATTAGATCATAAATTTATGTTTATGGATGACTTTCAAACTTATGTTAACGAGCTAAAGCTAACAATACCTAATTTAATTATTTGCGGGGATTACAATATTTGTCACGAAGCCATCGATATTCATGATCCGGTTCGTAACAAAACCGTTTCAGGATTTTTGCCTGCAGAACGCGCCTGGCTTGATGCATTTATGAAATCAGGTTTTGTCGACAGTTTCCGTCATTTCAATAAAGATCCGCATCATTATTCATGGTGGAGTTACCGTGCCGGGGCCAGAGGAAACAACAAAGGCTGGCGTATCGATTACAATTTGGTAAGCGACTCTTTACAACACAGATTAAAACGTGCCGTAATTCTTCCAGATGCCGTACATTCAGATCACTGCCCGGTTTTAGTCGAAATCGAGTAAAGTTTGGTACTGTTCTTGTTGAGAGAATAGCGAGTTTAGTTGCGAGCATTATTTAGCTATTTTGGAATTTGAAATTTATCCCGAGGCTTCTGGATTGGAATTTTAATTTCAAGGAGCTATTTCCTGCTGTCCACTATATCTTTTGTGGCGAACCCCGCCACAAAAGGATGCCGTTCCCATCAGGGCTAGGGCTCTCCGTAAAACAAGAAATTTTGAATTATTAATGCGCCCCAAAAATAAAAACCAAAAAGTAATATGATTAAAAAGGCCTCCATCGGATTACTGGTTGTAGCAATGTCTATGACTTCTTGTGTATCCAAGAAAATTTACAACGATCTTGAAACAAAATATTCAGATCTAAAAAAAGAAAACCGTTCTATCGCTGATCAAAACGCCGATTTGCAAAAATCAAAAAATCAGTTAGAGCTGGAACGCGACAATCTAACCAAAGATTTAAACGCAACAAAAGACGAATTGGCAAAACAAAAAGCCGATTTAGCTGCTGCACAAAATAAGTTTAAAGTTTTGCAGGATTCTTATAATGCACTAGAGAAAAACAGTAATGATGCATTAGAGAAAAACATGGCTAAAAACCGTGAATTGTTAGCACAATTAGAAGCAAAATCTAAAAAATTGGCCGAAGAACAAGCAAGTCTTGATAAAACAGCAAGTCGTCTAAACGAACTTGAGGCCATGATTGCGGCTAAAGAAGAAGCAATGCGCAAACTAAAAGAAACTTTATCTAAAGCTTTAAACGGTTTTGAAGGTAAAGGTCTTACCGTAGAACAAAAGAACGGAAAAGTATATGTTTCTATGGAAAACAAATTGCTTTTCAATTCAGGAAGCTGGGCCGTTGGAACCGAAGGTAGAAAAGCCGTTGTAGAGTTAGGAAAAGTATTAGGAGACAATCCGGATCTTTCGGTGCTTATCGAAGGGCATACAGATGATGATCCGTATGCAGGTTCAGGACCAATTGCCAACAACTGGGATTTATCGACTAAAAGAGCTACGGCAATTGTAAATATTTTAAGTGAAAACACTAAAATCAACAAGCAAAAACTAACAGCAGCTGGTCGCAGCGAATTTTCTCCGCTTGCAAGCAATGCAACTGCGGAAGGAAAAGCCAAAAACCGTAGAATCGAAATCATCTTAACACCAAGATTAGATGAAATCGCTGATATGTTGAATAGTATTAATTAAGTTGCTAAGTCTCTGAGTGGCTAAGTTGCTAAGTTTTTATCAAAAGGCTCAAAGTTTTACTTTGAGCTTTTTTTTGTAAAAAAAACAAATTGATTCAATTTAAGTCCCCAAGGGTGACATGTATATGAGATAAATATACCGCTCCTCTGGAGCTATATTATATATTAGTTCCGATTTTAAAATCTAAATTGAATTCAGTTTAAGTCCCAGCGGACGACATATTTATAGAAAATAATATTTTTTTAGGAAAGCCCCAGCGGGGTGACATCTATATTGTAGAAATGTATTGCTCGCGAATTTATAATATACATTCTTATCCTTTTTTTAACTTTTGTACAATTTTCATTTGAAAAATCCCGTCGTATCTTTGAAACTTATTGTTCAATGAAAAAAAACTTAGAATCTCAGCCACTTAGAAACTTAGCTACTTAGAAAAAATGAAATACACGACACTACCCAACACCGATATAAAAGTTAGTAAAATAAATCTGGGAACAATGACTTTCGGACAGCAAAATACTGAAGCCGAAGGACATCAGCAAATGGATTACGCCCTCGAAAGAGGAATCAACTTTTTTGATACTGCCGAAATGTATTCGGTTCCGGCAAACGAAGCGACTTACGGAAGTACCGAAAAAATTATAGGAACCTGGTTCAAGAAAACCGGAAATCGCGAGAAAGTGGTTTTGGCTTCTAAAATCGCAGGTCCTAACCCAAATTTTACCTATATGCGTGAGAAAGTAGATTTCTCTCCGGCAAGTATAAAATATGCTCTGGAAAATAGTTTAAAACGCCTTCAGACCGATTATATCGATTTGTACCAAATGCATTGGCCGGAACGACAAACGAATTATTTCGGACAGCGCGGTTTTAAAGATCACGATGATGTGTGGGAAGATAATTTCAGGGAAGTCCTTGAAACTTTCGATGGATTAATCAAAGAAGGGAAAATAAAACACATTGGTGTTTCTAATGAAAATGCCTGGGGAATGATGCGTTTTCTGGAGGAAAGCAAATATCAAAATCTGCCGAGAATCAAAACGGTTCAAAATCCGTATAACTTATTAAACCGTCTTTTTGAAGTAGGTTCTGCCGAAATTTCTAAATATGAAAATGTCGGTTTACTGGCGTATTCTCCTTTAGCTTTTGGAGTTTTAACGGGTAAGTTTTTAACCGGAGAAGCACATCCAAATGCGAGAATCAATCTTTTTCCGCAATACACACGTTACAATAGCGATCAATGTACACAAGCAACAAGATTGTATCAGGAAATTGCTAAAAAACACGGCCTGACATTGACAGAGCTTGCAATGGGATTTGTATTGCAACAACCGTTTTTAACGAGTGCTATTATTGGAGCCACAACAATGGAACAACTAAAAGAAAATATCGACACAATTGATGTGTTCTTATCTAAAGAAATTTTAACAGAGATCGCAGCTGTTCAGGCAATAATTCCAGATCCGGCGCCGTAATAACTTTTATATAGTCAGACCTAACAGGTTTTTAAAACCTGTTAGGTCTCTTGGGCTGCTTAGCCAGAATAAAAAATCCCGATACAAAATTACTGCATCGGGATTTTATATTTAAAGATTCAAATTCTGATCTTTAGGATATCTCACTTTATAGCTAATTCTGAATTTTCTGGTTTCATTTGATTTTAGCTGCAATTGCCAGGTTATTATTCCTGTTTCTGTATTTATTTTTGCACCGTCACTTTGCAATAATTCAACCTCAATATCTTTATTGGTGCTCAACGGATATTGGTCTTTCAGCAATAGCTCGACAGTTTCTTTCTTGTTATTTCTTACTGTGATATCGTAGGTAAAGGTTTGTTCTTTCTTTGCAGATAAAAACTTAGTTCCTGATTTATCAGCCACTTTTTCTCTTTTTATCGAAACTTTCTTATCACGTCCCATGCTCAGATTCAAAGTGTCGCTTGTCTGGTTGGGTTCTATAAAAGTTTTACCAACATACATACCTTCAAAAATGATATTCGCCTCACCTCGTAATAAATTGTATTTACTGTAATCTGCAATTTCTGCTAAAAGGAAAGCGTCGTTTTCGACTCTTGGTACAGCGTAATACTTGTACGATGCAGGTAATTTTATTTCTTTTAAAGAAACACTATGAACTTTTCCATTAGATAATATGTCATACGGAATATCAATATCAAACGAAACATTCAATTGGTTTTCTGCTACAGTAGTATAATTTGAAACTGAGGATTCCATCATTACAGGAGCAGCCATATCCATGGATTCGCTTAATTGTTCTTTTGAAATTTTGGCAATACTTCCCTGAATCTGATTTCTTTTGTTCATTCCATAAGCAGAAGTGAGAACTTCATCATAGGTTTGATTTGCCAAAAACCACGAACTCAATATAGGCGCCTGATTATTTTGGTTAGGCTGCCCGCTTGACAAAGTTAGTTTTACCTTTTTCCAGTCGATGCCGGTGTTCTGAACCACTTGTGCTTTGTACATCATATTAATTGGCGATGTAACACTTTCGGCACGTAAATCATAAAATGGTGTCCAGGTAGCGTTATCGGTAAGATAAGAAATGTCAAACGGGATTACTCCGGCAGTTTGATTCATAACCTGCAATATTAGTTTTCCTGATGATGTTTTTTCTTCTTTATTAGCGTTTACTTCCAGCTTATTGTTCAATTTTCGAAGCGTTTCATTCAGCTTTTGCTGTTTCTCTGAAAGTACATTGATATTGTTGGCAATCTCAATTTGCTTGTTTTTATAATAATCCACCATTTTCATTAATTCGGTGACGTTCAAACCTGAATTTACGCCCGAAATCTGTTGATTTTTATCTAAAAGCTGAATCGTTTTGTTTTCTGAATTAATCGTATTATTGACTTTCTGAATTTCCTTCTGAACCAAAGCAATACTGTCTCGTACTATTTTTAATGCTGGCGATTTAGAATCTGCTTCGTATTCTGAAATATAGTTGTTAGTAAACTGAACCGAAAGAACTGTTACGCCTGATGGTGCACCAATTTGTACCGAATTTTCATTTAAATTCACCGCTACATTTTTGATTACAATTTCGCTCGCACCTGCAGGAAGTGTTGCAGTTGCAGTTTGAGATAATTCGGCAGCATTAAAATATACAGTTGCTGATTTTACTTTGGCAGTAGTAAAAATTGGCTTTTGTGCCAATACAAACGTGCTTATTAGCAATAAGAGCAATGTGGCTTGTTTTTTAATCATGAGTTTATAATTTAAGTTTTTTTTGAAAGATATAGATTACAAATATCTAAAAGATAAATGGATTTAATAGTAAATCACAAGAATGATTTTCTTTTTAGAATCATCAATCTTTTTTTCGATGATCCTGAAAAATTTTTCATTTACCATTGGACAACCCAGGCTATTACAGATAGGGGTTATCTGCTCTTCAAACGGAACGTCTGAGTATTTATGAAGTACTATGTTTCGGTCAAAAGCATTACTATTGGTAGGGTCTAAACCGTATAATTTATAAGCTTTCCCGAATCTTCCGGAATAGGAACCGCCAATGGCATATTTGCCTAAAGAAGTGCAATTCGAGTTCTTGGTATTGCTAAATTTTAGCTCCCCCGGAGTTCTTGTTTCTGATCCGGAACCATGTCCGACTAAACCTTTGTCGAGGAGTTTGTTCTTTTTTAAATCGTAAATAAAAAACCGGTTTTTTCCAGATTCAATCTTCATGTCTAAAAAGAAAGCAATATCTGAATTGTATTTAGGTGTTTTCCCCAAAAAACTCCTTATTTCAGTGATCTCACTTTTTAGCTTTTCTTCATAGGAATAAACCGGTTTTGAACTTTTAGTCATTTCTGACTTTTCGTCTTTATTCTTACAGGCAAAACTCAAGCCAAAAATTGCAAACGAAAGCAAAAAGAACATTTTCTTTTTCATATTTACTTGATTATTTTTCAATGGTATAGCCTTTTGCTTTGGCAAAATCAATTATAGAGGTGTTGATAGCGTTGCCTAAGTCATCTTGTTTCTTGGTTTTTTTAGATTCAGTATCTATGTATTGCTGGCGTTTTTTACCCAATTCACCAATTTCTTTCTGAATCATTTCTCTTTCTTTTGTTTTCTGTTCGACAATTGTTTTGATTTCTGCTTCAGATTTATTCTGAAGTTCTGCCGGTAATTCTTCTTTCTTCATTTTAGAAAGTGCAGTTTTATCATCTTTTACTTTATCGACCAAATCCCAGCTTTCATTTTTATAAACGGCTTTTGACTTGCTTACCGCACGCTCTGCATAATTAGATGCAGATACTTTCTGTGCATTTTTATCCTGCACTTCCTGATTCATTTTTTTTGCATAACCTTTAGCGCCATAACTAATGTAGGTTTTGTTGATTTTTTCATTACATTTTGTAATTTCAGCATCATAAGGAGTGGCAATGTATCGTACAGATTCGTTTGAGTCGATATTAAAGTATTTTCCTTTTCCGTAATCTGCACCATTTTTCCATTGTTCGTTTATGCCCTGATTTTTATCTCCACAATAAATAGTATTTACATAAATTCCATTTTTACGAGCGTTGATAATGGCTTCTTTATAATTAATATTGCCCTGGTCAAAACCTTCGTTTCCGGCGATATAAATCAGCTTCATATTGTTGTTGTCTTTTGCCCATTTCAATTGGTTGGTAGCATCCTGAATTACCGCTCCGCAATATTCGCTGCCGCCATTGGTGCTTAATGCAAATAGTTTCTCCGAGATCAAATCCAGATCTGTAGAAAGTGGGGCAATTTGTCTTATATAATTCGATTTATGCGATAATCCATCGTTGCCATATTCGTATAAAGCGATTTCTATATCAGGTGTTTTTTCATTGTATTTTAATGTTGTCAGCGTATTTACAATGTTCCATAATCTTGATTTTGCCTGATCAATCAATCCGTCCATACTGCTTGATGTGTCTAATAAAAGCGCTACTTGTATTTTAGTATTTTCTGTTGCCGGCGGATTTTCTAATTCAGTATCCTTTTTTGAATTTGCATTCGAAGAGTTGCAGCTTACAAAAGAGATTGTCGTTGCCAAAAGTGCCGTAATAAATAGATTTGATTTCATGATTTCGAGTTTTTAATTGTTGATTACAGATCAAACTTAAAAACTTAAAACCCTCCTTTTTTGGAGAAAGGGTGAAAAGGTATTTTGACTTGGTGAAATGATGCTGTCCAATTAATTTTGTCTCGCTGTATTCGTATTCAGGGTTTTTAAATCACCATTTGGAGTCACTAGAATAAATTCCTTCTCTGTTTTTAAAGACGGCTTTTTTTCTCTGGTAATTACTATTTTAACTTCATATTGAATTTGAATAACAGGTTCAAGTATAGTTGGATTAATTACAAAATCAAATTCTTTATTAAATATCGGCTGGTAATAAAGAGTAACAGATTTATTAAGCTGATTAATGCTGGCTGCTTTTTTTAAGTTTAAAGAAGAGCTATTATATGCTTCATACGACTTATACATTTCGACGGGTAAGCTTATAATGAAATCATCAGTGATTTTTTTCTCAGCATTTGTAAATGTATCTCCAAGTAATTCCTGATAGTTTTTTAGTTTTTCCTGAATCAGAAGTTTTGCTTTGTTCGTGATTTCTTTTTTAATGGTTTCTAATGCATTCGAGAAATAATCAACTCGTACCAGATCGTATATTTCATTAGTAGATAATATGGCAATAAATTCATTCAATTGATTGGGATCCGTGTATTTGATATGAATGTTTTTCTTCAATTCAAATCCTGCGGGAACTTCATTATAGGTTTTGCGATTAAAAATCTTTTTTTCTGTTTCATATTCGTAAACCGGAACAAATGAAATCATATCTATAAAAGTTTCAACGCCTTTTTTTAGTTTGATTTCATTTAGCGACTGTGTAATTCTTTGATCCATTAATTCATTCACTTCATTAAGTGTTTTGCCGTTTTGCGTTATACTAAAAATGGCGGTGTAAGTATCTGCTTTAATATTTGCAAGCCCTTTTACACTTAGAATAATATCGGTATCTAAAGGAAAATTTATATCAATAATACTGTTGTTATAAGATTGCTGATTTTGATAGTTGATGTTTCCGGAAGCCTGTGCCATTAAGAATGGAGAAAATAGCACTGTTAAGAATGTAAAGAATAGTTTTTTCATGATTATGGTTTTTAATATTACGGATCAAATGTATTGAAGGAAAAAACGTATTTTTGGAAGAATGGGTCAACGGGGCTTTTGACTTGGTGAAAAATATAGGATAGGAATTTGAAATTAGGTTACTTTACATTTTTAAAATAAGATATTTGTGAAACGTCATTTAATAGTTAGTTTTAGTTTGCTTTGTGCAGTACTATTGTTTCCACAACGAGCAATAGCGCAGGAAATTCCTGTACAGAAATCTGAAAAAAGCAAGCAGTTTAAAATCAGTAAGACAGCTGAAGATTTATCTGTTTCACTGGATGAAAATGATGAATCAAAAATTGCTCTGAATTACGAAAAGCTAGCCAATGAATTTTTAAATAATGGTGATAATGCCAAAGCCGAAGAGTACTACAAAAGAGCATTAAACAGTTATACCAAATTAAAACGGACTGAAGACAAAACCCGCGTGACGCGTAGCCTGGCCAAAGTACAGGAAAACCAGAAAAATTTTGACTCGGCAATCAAAAATTACGAAGTAGCAGGTGCACTGGCAAAAGATGTTTCTGAAGAAAAGATCAACTTAAACGATGCCAACCGACTAAAAAATCTGGCAAATCCTGCGAGTCAGACCAATTATGTAGATTCTAATATAGAATTGCTGAAAAAGGAAAAGAAAAGTCAGGAAGTTACAGAAGCGTATGTTCAAAAAGCGCAAAATTCATTAGACTTAAAGGATAAAAGTGTTGCGATTGAAAGTTATAAGAATGCAATCGCTTACGCGAAAGATAAACCGGAAACGGTCATTAAAATAAAAAATGAAATCGCCAATGTATATGCGTCAGACAATCAGTTTGAAAAAGCAATTGGAATCAACGAAAAACTATTGGCCGAAGCCGTAACAAAACAGGATTTTAAGACTCAGGTAAAGCAGTTGCAATCGCTGGCAGCACTTTACTTTAAAAAAGAAGAACCTGAAAAAGCTTTAGTTTCGCTGAAAGAAGCGTATGAAATTGCATCTAAAAGAGGAAATTCGGCGGAAGCCAAAAACACATTATCATCTTTAGCCCAATACTATAAATCGAAAGGCAATGAAAAAGAAAGTATGGCGCTTTACGAGCAATTCTTTCAAAATTTTGATGAGCTGATTCAGTCTGATACGACCTTGCTAAATGCGAAAACATTTCAGGTTACCGAAGGTAAAATTCGTCAGCTTGAAAAAGAAAAATCCCTGAAAGATGAATTAATTACAAAGAAGAATACCTTCAATTATTTTCTTTTAGGATCTATTTTACTGCTTTTGCTTTTGTTCTTTTTTATTGTAAAAGCCTTGTATGCCATTAAAACCAAGAACAAAGAAATTGCTTTGCAATCGTTGCGGCGCGAGATGAATCCGCATTTCATTTTTAATAGTCTGAATAGCGTGAATCAGTTTATTTCTGAAAATAAAGAATTGGAAGCCAACAAATATCTGACTTCGTATTCAAACCTCATGCGGGATATGATGGAAAATTCCAATAAAGATTTTATTTCATTGGATAAAGAAGTCGAGCAATTAAAAAAATACCTTGATCTGGAACATCTGCGCTTTCAGGATAAATTCGATTTTGATATTACGGTGGACGAAAAGCTGGATGCTGAAAGTGTTTTTATTCCCAATATGATTATTCAGCCACATTTAGAAAATGCAATTTGGCATGGATTGCGTTATCTGGACGAAAAAGGTTTTCTACAGCTTAAATTTCAGTTGAATGATGGAAAAGTTGTCGTGATTATTGACGATAACGGAATTGGTTTAACGAAAAGCAAGGAGCTTAAAACAAGCAATCAGAAAGTGCATGAATCGCGTGGGCTTAATAATACAAGTGAAAGGATAGGTTTGCTAAACGAATTGTACAAAAAGAATATTGCGTTTAGCATAACAGAGAAAAGTTTGCCGGAATCAGGAACAATAGTCGAAATTGTTTTTCCTTTAATTGATGTAATATGATGACCCTTCAGAAGATAAAAAGTGTAATTGTCGAAGATGAACTGGCCGCGCGCGAAGTACTCAAGAATTATTTGAGTAAATATTGTCCACAGGTTGAAGTTATTGGCGAGGCTCAGAATATAAAAGAAGCTGTTCCGCTGCTGCATGATTTAAAACCGCAATTGGTTTTTCTAGATGTCGAAATGCCTTTTGGGAATGCTTTTGATGTTCTCGAAGCCTGTAAAGATTTGCAGTTTGAGACTATATTTGTAACGGCATTTTCTGAATATTCGCTGAAAGCCTTGAACCAAAGTGCCGCCTATTATTTGCTAAAACCCATTAGCATCGAAGAATTGATTGTGGCGGTAAACAAAGTGCAGCATCAAATCATGAATCATGAAATCTTTAATCGCAATAAAATTATTGTTGAAAATTTTCATGAAGCCAAACCCGAAAAACAGCAGGTTATTTTGCCCACTCTCGAAGGTTTTGAAGTCGTAAAAATGGAAGAAATTGTTCGCTTGCGCGGAAATGGAAATTTCACGGATCTCTATCTGAATAACGGAAACAAGAAAATGGTCTGTCGATTTTTGAAACACTTTTCAGAAATTTTGCCTTTGCCTTTTATTCGTGTTCACAAATCGCATATTATTAATATGAATTGCGTGAAATCATACAATAAAGGGGGAATCGTAACGCTAAACGACGGCGCGGAAATTGAAGTCTCGCCTACTTATAAAGATGATTTTTTGAAGAACTTTAAATAAGGTTTTTGCCGCAAAGACACTAAGGCACGAAGATTTCTTCTTTTTAAAATTTAGCAAAAAAAACTTTGCGTTTTTTGCGAGCAAATTTCACGCTATAGTAAAAAAACTTAAAGTAATAATCTCGCAAAGACGCAAAGTTTAAATGTTAAAAGAAAAAACTTTGTGCCTTAGTGTCTTCATGGCAAGTAGTTTACAAATCAAATTCCTCTTCCATCGATAAAGAATCATTTTTAACTGCCGTTGAGTCCGGAGCTTTTATTCGTATCAAAGAACGCGCATTACCTGAAATGTAAACGGGCAATTGGCCAATTGTATCTTCAGGAACTAAAAGACCACGACGGAACATTAAATTCTTTAAAAACTTCTGATTTTGTACCGCAAAGTCTCTAAGATTTCCCTGATCATTAAACTGATACATGAATTTTCTGGGTTTCGGAATAATCGTTGCCAGGTACAAACATTCATCTACATTTAAGGCCGATGGACTTTTCTGGAAATAGAAATGACTTGCTTCGCCAATTCCGTATACATTTGGTCCCCATTCGATGATGTTGAAATACACTTCCAGCATTCTCTCTTTGCTTACCACGCGATTATTTTCGAGAATATAAACGAGTAAAATTTCTTCGAGTTTGCGTGAAAGCGTCTTTTCTCTGGTCAGGAACACATTTTTAATCAATTGCATACTGATGGTACTTGCACCGCGAGAGAATTTTTTGGTTCGGATATTCTTTAGAATCGATTGTTTGAAAGCTTCATTAATAAATCCGCGATGTGAGAAAAACGATGGATCTTCGGTCGTCAGGACACATTTTCTTAAATAAGGGGAAATCTGATCTAAAGGTGTATAATTCGGATTAGCATTTCCAACCAAAACCGGTCTTTGTAATACATTCTGAATAATAGCGCGATACACAAATTCGCCGTTTAGTTTGTTAAGATCGGCTTCTCCGTATTTGGTAATTTTTAAATCTTCTTTATTTAATTTACTATCAAAAACTAATGTATTCGGTTTGTTTTTATTGAATTTGAAATCCAGTTTATATTCGAAATTTCCGGTTGCTTCCATACCCTGAAAATGCGTAAACAATCCGTCAGGCAATGAAACAATAAAATCCTGCGCTTTCATTTTTGGAATATCTACTTTCAACGTATAAACCGTATCTTTTTCGGTGCTATAAGAAATATAAGGTTTTACTTTTATCTTATTCAGCTGCATGGTTGAGGTGCTGTCAATCGAAATAAAATCATCACCTAACAAAAAGCGATAATCAAAACGTGCATTCTTAATGATTACATCTTTACTCGCAATTTTAGGGTGATTTATTTTTAAATTGGCGATAGAAGTATAGCCGTCAATATGCAATTCGCTTCCGTCTTTTTCTATGTTTTGCACATTTAACCGAATGGAATCAAAGCTTGCTTTTAAATTGTAACGTTCGTCTAAATACGGAACACGGATTGCTCCGGTATCTAAATTGAAAAATCGAATATCAGCTTTTTTATTTCTTGGGTCAGCAAAACCTTTTATGTTCCAGCGCTGGTCAAAATCCTTGCTCTGGACATGAAGACTGGTTTCGAGTTGTTTGTTGTCTAAAACGAGTTTATTGACGGCGACAGCGGTCTTTTTTCCATTGTCATCAATTCTGAAATTCAGGTTTTCCAGTTTCATGTCTGTTGGAACCAGATTCAGCAATTTTGAAATGATGCGATACGCAAAAGTGGCGTATTTTCGTTTTTCATTTTTATCCGTATCGGCTTTATCTTTCTTTAAAAAAGCATCAAAATTGCGGACGTTTCCTTTTTTTACTAATTGAATATAGCCGTTACTTACGTTTAAAGTCCCAATTTGAACTTCACCAATTAACAAATTAGATAAACTAATGTTGGTTTCTATTTTTTGAATATGACAAAGAGTATCGGCATTTTTAGGAACCAGAATAACATCGGTCAGTTTGATACCGGACAAACCATCAAATGAAGCTGATTTTACAGAAAAAGTACTGTTGTATTCGGTATTCATTTTGTTGGTTACTTTGGCAATAGCTTGTTTTAAAAGCGAATCACGAAAAAAGTAAAAGCCTGAAAAAAGCACTACCAATACTAATGCAAGTATCAGGAGTACTTTGTATATTTTTTGTTTTGGGAATTTCATAAAGGTGGATTGGTATTCGAAAATTATTCGCTTTTCAAATCTAGTGTAAATTTAAATTTAAATTTATCAGCATATAAAATTTTCCTTATAAATTTTCTATAATGTTCTAAAGGTTTGATTTTGTTGTTATTGTATTTTTTGTTTTCCTAAACAATAGCGGGATTTTATGGTTTAGCGTCAAAATTGAGAGAAGCCGTAAAGTTTTACAATTTACACAATATATATTTGCTTCATTAATAATATTAAAATCAAACCAATGAAAATCTTAAAAAAAATTATGTTTTTGTCTTTTGCCATTTGTGCAATGGTGTTGTCGTCATGCAGTAGTAATGATTCTGATGATAAAGAAACTCCGGAAAGTCAGGAAGAATTTATCAAATTTACATACAATGGGACAGTATACAATTTTGAACCTGGCGTTATGTCTTCGTTAAACATGAATATTATGGGAAGTACAGGAATTGATAACACGTACAAAAAAATCTCATTATGGACGCCTTTGAATGTTACGAAGGGAAGCCATGATATCGTATATGATTTATCAAGTATGGAGACTACTTATCAAGCGTCTTTTAGTTTTATGCCTGCAATAAATAATGCTAATGCTAAATCTGGAAAAATAAATATTACCGCTGTTGATGATAAAAAAATTGAAGGAACATTTACTTTTTCAGGAACTTCAGGAGAACAGACATTTACTGTTACAGAAGGAAGCTTTAGAGTTTTAAGATAATAGAAGTTATTTTATAAAAAAATCCCGCTCCTGTACATTGTTCAATTGATGTTCGTGAGCGAGATTTTTTTATATAAATATAATGGTGTGGTTTTATCCAAAAAGAATGCCCGCCACATCTTCAATTTTGGCTACAAGCTCAATCTTGATTCCGGTATTTTTTAAGGCAATTTTGTTGTATTTAGAAACGAATATAGTAGTAAAACCAAGTTTTTCGGCTTCCTGAATTCTCTGATCTACACGATTTACAGGACGAATTTCACCCGAAAGTCCAACTTCACCGGCAAAACAAAACCCTTTTGTTACCGGAATATCTTCGTTTGAGGATAAAATGGCAGCAACAACAGCCAAATCAATTGCAGGATCATCAACAGAAATTCCTCCCGTTACGTTCAAAAAGACATCTTTTGCGCCTAAACGAAATCCAGCTCTTTTTTCTAAAACCGCCAAAATCATATTTAGTCTTTTCGCATTATATCCTGTAGTGCTTCGTTGTGGAGTTCCGTAAACTGCAGTACTTACCAATGATTGTATTTCGATCATCAACGGACGCATACCTTCCATAGTGGTAGCAATTGCAGTTCCCGACATTTCTTCGTCTTTGTGGGAAATTAAAATTTCTGACGGATTGCTTACTTCTCGCAAACCGCTTCCTAACATTTCATAAATTCCCAATTCTGCTGTTGAACCAAAACGGTTTTTTAGCGAACGTAGAATTCGGTAAACGTGATTTCGATCGCCTTCAAATTGCAAAACGGTATCGACCATATGTTCCAGAATTTTTGGTCCGGCGATGTTTCCGTCTTTGGTAATATGTCCAATTAATATAACCGGAATATTGGTTTCTTTGGCAAACTTGATAAGTTCAGCAGTGGTTTCTCTAATTTGGGAAATACTTCCGGCTGTAGATTCAATATAATCCGTATGTAGAGTCTGAATCGAGTCGATAATGACAATTTCAGGCTGAATGGCTTCAATTTGTTTAAAGATATTCTGTGTTTTCGTTTCCGTTAGAATGTAGCAATTATCGCTATTTGGAGTTATCCTTTCGGCACGCATTTTTATTTGTTTCTGACTTTCTTCGCCCGAAACATATAAAGTTTTATAAGGTAATTTTAATGAGATCTGAAGTAAAAGTGTACTTTTTCCAATTCCGGGTTCGCCACCCAGAAGGGTTAAAGATCCCGGAACAATTCCGCCACCCAAAACACGGTTCAGTTCGCCATCACTAGTATCCATGCGGATTTCCTGAGTCGAATCGATTTCATTAATTTTTAACGGACGAGGCGCTTTGCCACCTGGAGTGGGTTCGCTTTTCCAGGCTACTTTTTCCTGCTTCTGAATGATTTCCTCGGCAATAGTATTCCATTCTTTGCAGGCATTGCATTGCCCTTGCCATTTAGCATATTGGGTGCCACAGTTCTGGCAAAAAAAGGAAGTTTTAACTTTAGACATTATTTAGTTGTTTTTGCAAGTGCATTCATCTGGTCGATCTTCTCGTACATCAAATCTTTGTTCAAATCGCCAATTGGCTCCATTTGTGAAGCATTCTGATATTTTTTTGAAGCTCTTTTAGGATCTCCCATTTTTTCATACATCAAGCCTAATTCATATTCTCCTAACATGGCCTTTGGGTAATTTACGTTACCAATTTCGGCCATTTTGCCTAATTCGTCGTAGGCATTCTTTTTCAGGATAAGCGTTTCAATAATCTTGAAATCACTTATTCTTACCGGAATCTGAACTCCCATAACTTTAGACATCGTATTGTATTTATTTTCAAGATAGTCAGCATAACCTGTTTCAAGAACTGCAATTTTATTGTTGTATTCAGCAGAATTGATTGGTCTGTATACTTCAAATATTTGGTATAAAGCACTTGGTATTGCATGTAAAACCTCTGTGTAATGAGTTGTGCCTTTAAATAAATCGTATTTATAATTTACTAACGGATTATTCGCGATTTTAATATTACTGTCTAATTTTTCTATAGGTTCTTTGATTTTTTTATTGTCTCCGTCTGCTACAGATAAATAGTAAAATAAAGGTTCGGTGATTTTGGCAAATTTTTCAGGAATTCGAACTTCCATTTTATTGGCCAATTCAGGACTAAAAGAAATGTAAGCATTAAAAAGAGGCTTTTCTTTATATAAGTAAAAATTGATAAAACTTGCCGTTACATCATGGCCTGCAATAATCCTGAAAGGCGATGTACGGTATTTTTTTTCGATATAAGGAACCAGTTCAGCACCAATAAATTCAAAAAAGTTAGCTCCTTTTTCAAACGGAAGCCCTGTATTTTGGTCAATTGTCGTGTCATCTTCACGCTCGTCATTTTTGTTTTGATGAACACCAATTATTATCACTTCGGGTAAATCTCCCCAATACGATCCGTAACTTAAGGCACCGGAGAAAGGATCAAACAAATAATCACCATCCAGTAAATATAAAACCGGATATTTTTTTTCAGGATTAGCTTCATAAGAAGCAGGAAGTCCGATGGTTATTCTTCGTTCTTCTCCGAGTTTTTCAGATTTAATGTTGTCAAATGTTTTCTGCGAAAAAGCAGAAATCGAAATTAAAATAAATAGCAGGTAAACTTTTTTCATGATTTGGGATATTTCAGTGAATTAAAAAGTATTGAAATAGTGTAGCAATATAATACTTTATTTGCTTTTTTGTTAATGTGAAATTTTAAAAAAGAGATCCAAATTACAATGAAAATGTATTTTTTGGATTAATATAAAACCGGTGACAAAATGTAAAACATTTGTATTTTCTAATTGGTTTAACCGCAAAGAACGCAAAGTTTTTTTCTTCTATATTACGCTTAGTAAACGCAAAGTTCGCAAAGCTATATCAATCAACAGCTTTGCGAACTTCGCGTTTTTATAAAACCATGCATAAAAAATCTTTGCATGCTTTGCGGTTAAATATATTCTTTATTTTTAGGTTAAAGCAATCTTGTTCGTTCAAAAATAATTTTGACAAACAAGTGGTTTTACTAAGGTGTAAAAGGAAACTTAGGTTAACGAATTATCGTTTTCATTAGGGAAAATGATCCATGGTTTGAAGGTTTTAGCTTCTTCAAATTCCAGGGTTGCATACGATATAATGATAATGATGTCGTCTTTTTGAACTTTTCTGGCAGCAGGTCCGTTCAGGGTGATTTCGCCTGAATTTTTCTCTCCTTTTATAGCGTAAGTTTCAAAGCGTTCGCCATTGTTGATGTTTACAATAGATACTTTCTCGCCTTCAATAATATTTGAGGCTTCCAGTAAAGTTTCATCAATAGTAATACTGCCAATATAATTTAAATCAGCTCCAGTTACTTTTACACGATGAATTTTTGATTTTATAACTTGAATTTGCATGGTGCAAAGGTAAATTAATTTAATGAAATGGTGTCAATCAACCTTATAGAATTAACAAATACTGCTATAAATGCACGGTATTTTTTGTCTTTAGTTTTGTGATCGATTGGTAATAATGTCGATTCATCAGCAATTACAAAATATTCAAGGTCGAATCTTTCATTATCCTTAAAAGAATTTTCTACAAATTCTATTGTTTCCTGAGGACTTTTGGTCTGAAATATTTCTTTTGCTTCTGTCAGGACTTTATATATAATAGAAGCTTCTTTTCGTTCTTCGGGCGTTAAGCGCTCGTTTCTTGAGCTCATGGCCAGCTGATTGTCTTCTCTAAAAATTGGACAGCCTACAACATTTACAGGTAAATGTGTTTTTTCGACCATTTTTTTAACAATCTGCAATTGTTGAAAATCTTTTTCTCCAAAATAGGCATTTGTTGGAGTAACAATTTCAAACAGGCGTTTTACGATAGTTCCAACTCCGTTAAAATGACCTGGCCTGAATTTTCCTTCCATTTGATTTTCTAATCCGTCAAAGTCAAAAGACTGAGAAATCGTGTGTCCTTCGTAAATATCGTCTACAGATGGAGCATAAAGAATCATTTTGTCACTTAAATTACGCATTTTTTTTACGTCTTCTTCAAGTGTTCTTGGATATTTTTCGAGATCTTCAGGATTATTAAACTGGGTAGGGTTAACGAAAATACTTACAACGGTATCGTCGTTTTCTTTTATTGATCTTTGCATTAACGCCAGATGACCTTGGTGTAAAGCGCCCATTGTTGGTACAAATCCGATGGTTGAATTTGCGGTTTTGATAGTTTTTAAATAGGCTATCAAAGCTACTTTACCGTAGAAAATATGCATGGCAGTATTATTAAAATTTAGTGCAAACATAATATATTAGTTATAAACTGCATAAATTTTTGTAATTTTGCAACGTTTTTATTACCAAAAATTAAGTAAAATACTATTATGAAAGATAAGAGGATATTATATGTATCATCTGAAGTCGTGCCTTATTTGGCTGAAAATGAGGTTTCTTTAATGTCGTATGACGTTCCAAAAATGATCAACGATCAGGGAGGTCAGATAAGAATTTTCATGCCAAGATATGGAAATATCAACGAAAGAAGACACCAGTTACATGAAGTTATTAGACTTTCTGGAATGAATTTGGTAGTGAATGACTTAGATATGCCATTGATTATCAAGGTGGCTTCAATTCCAAAAGAAAGAATTCAGGTTTATTTTATTGATAATGATGAATATTTTAAACGTAAGGCAACCTTTGCTGACGAAGAAGGTGTTCTGTACCCTGATAACGACGAAAGAGCTATATTTTTTGCCAAAGGAGTTGTTGAAACGGTTAAAAAACTAAATTGGGTTCCGGATATCATTCACGTGCACGGTTGGCTGGCTGCAATGTTGCCAATTTATATGAAGCACTATTATAAAAATGAAGCTTTATTTTCTGAAACAAAAATTGTTACCTCTGTTTACGGGCAATCTTTTGATGAAAATCTGGATTTGGAAATGATTAATAAGGTGAAATTCGATGGAGTGCCACATGAGGCAATCTCTGATTTAGAAACACCAAATTACGAAAATGTCTTAAAAGCTAGTATATTACACTCTGATGCTGTGATTATAGCATCTGAAAACGTATCCCCAAGTTTAACAAAATTTATAGAATCTTCAGGAAAACCTTTTTTACCTTTCGCCACGAAAGATGCATTCGCTGAAGCGTATACAAATTTCTATAAAACGATGGGTCTTTAAATTTTAACTTTATTATTAAACATGTATAATACTTCTTTTATTAAGAAAATTCTATTAGTAGCAACTGTTGTCCTTTTATATTCTTGCGATAAAGATTTTAATGCGATTGGCGAAGGGCTAATCGGAGATAATAATTTTGGTCTGGAACACACAGAATATGAGGTTCTGGCTTACAATCAGGAAGTAACTCCTGTTCAGTCAAATGGTTTACCACTTAATGGTTTGGGTATTTATGATAATGCGGTTTTTGGAACCACTACAGCAAATTTTGTAAGTCAGCTGGCATTAGAAACCAATGCTCCAACTATAGGTGAATCACCGGTAATAGAAAGTGTAGTGCTTACTGTTCCTTATTTTAGTCATGCTACTGGAACAGATCCTAAGGGAGGTAATGTGTATGTATTGGATTCTATTTATGGAGATAAAGCAAATGGTAAGATTAAATTGAGTGTTTATGAGTCTGGTGTTCAAATGCGTTCTTCGTATTTTGATGCAGGATCACAATTTGCTCAATTGTATTATACAGATCAGGATGCTGACTTTTTTACAAATAAAGTTGAATATAAAACTAATAAGCGACTAAATGATGATCCGGATGTGAGGCAAAATGATGCATTCTTTTTTAGTGCGGCGCAAAGAAAAGATTCAACTGTAGTTGATGCCAATGCTGCTGTAAAAACCTATAGCTACACCTATATTGCGCCAGAAATGCATTTGAATTTGAATAAAGAGTTTTTCCAGGATAAAATTCTTAATGCTCCGGCATCAAAACTTTCTTCTCCAACTGTTTTTCAGGAATATTTTAGAGGGTTATATTTTAAAGTAGAAAAATCTGATAGCAGCCCGACAACAAGTTTAGCATTATTAAATTTTTTCAAAACAGGAAGTAATGCAAAAATCACGATCAAATACAAAGCTAAGACAGCTATAACAACAGATCCTGATGATACGATGGAAGAGAAGTCATTAGTTATTAATTTATCGGGAGCTGCTGCCAGCTTGTATAATGATAATAAAAATCCGGCTTACACTGCTGCAATTGCAAGTGCAAATAAAACTACAGGAGATGAACGACTTTATTTAAGAGGAGGTCAGGGTTCGCTTGCTGTTATTGAGCTTTTTAGTAAAACCGATGTGATGGGGTATGATGATAATGGTAATGTTGTAAATACTCCTAATGGTGTTTCGGATCAATTAGATGAAATCAGACATAATGTGAAATACAAAAACTGGCTGGCTAATGAAGCTAATTTGGTTTTTTCTATTGATGCAGCAAAAATGACTGGAGTGTGGGAGCCAAAAAGAGTTTATTTATATGATTTAGTTAATAGTATTCCAATTGTAGATTATGTTACAGATGCATCTACAGATGGTGTTAACAGCAAGATTGTTTATAGTGGTATAATTAATTTAGACCCTACGACAAAAAGAGGTACAACGTACAAAATTAGATTAACGAGCCATATTCGTAATCTGATCAAAGATGTAACTGTAAAAAATGTGAAATTAGGTTTGGTCGTTACGGGAGATATCAATACAATAACGTCAGGTAAATTAAAAAACAGAATTTTAATTGATCCGGCTAATCCAAATGATTATTTTTCAGATGTACCAAGATCTTCCATTATGAGTCCTTTAGGAACAGTATTGTTTGGAGGGAATATTCCTTCGACTGATGCTAACTATGCGAAAAGGCTTCAGTTGCAAATTTACTACACGAAACCAAATTAATAAGTAATATATGTGTGGAATTGTTGGATATATCGGTCACAGAGATGCCTATCCTATTGTTATCAAAGGATTAAAGCGGCTCGAGTACAGAGGATATGATAGTGCGGGTGTCATGTTGTATGATGCCGAAACAGGTATAAAAGTTTGTAAGACAAAAGGTAAAGTTTTGGATCTTGAAGCTAAAGCAAAAGACAATTTTACTACAAACGGAACTATAGGAATTGGACATACGCGTTGGGCAACACATGGTGTGCCAAACGATGTAAATTCACATCCTCATCTTTCAAATTCTGGTGAGTTGGTGATTATTCATAATGGAATCATTGAGAATTATGCGCCGCTTAAAGAAGAATTAATCAAAAGAGGGTATACTTTTAAATCTGATACAGATACTGAAGTTTTAGTCAATTTAATTGAGGAAGTTCAAAAGAAAGAAGGAATTAAATTGGGTAAAGCAGTTCAGATTGCTTTAAATCAGGTAGTAGGTGCTTATGCAATTGCTGTTTTTGATAAAAAGAACCCAAACGAAATTGTTGCGGCAAGATTAGGAAGTCCGTTAGCGATTGGTGTTGGCGAAGGAGAATATTTTATTGCTTCTGATGCTTCGCCTTTTATCGAGTATACTTCGAATGCTATTTATCTTGAAGATGGTGAAATGGCCAACATTAGATTGCACAAGCCTCTTAAAGTGAGAAAAATCAAAGATGACTCTTTGGTAGATCCTTATATTCAGGAGCTTCAAATGAATTTGGAGCAGATTGAAAAAGGAGGTTATGATCATTTCATGCTTAAAGAAATCTACGAGCAGCCAAGTGTAATTAAAGATACTTACAGAGGTAGGCTTCATGCGAATAAAGGAATTGTTCAAATGGCTGGTGTTGAGGATAATTTAGAAAAATTCTTAAACGCAAAACGTATCTTGATAGTGGCATGCGGTACATCATGGCATGCTGGTTTAGTGGCAGAATATATCTTTGAAGAATTTACACGTATTCCTGTAGAAGTAGAATATGCTTCTGAATTTAGATACAGAAACCCGATCATCAACAAAGACGACGTTGTTATTGCGATCTCTCAATCTGGGGAAACAGCAGATACTATGGCGGCTATTAAATTAGCCAAAGAAAACGGTGCTTTTGTTTTTGGAGTTTGTAATGTGGTGGGTTCTTCTATTTCGAGAGAGAGTCATGCTGGTGCTTATACGCACGCGGGACCTGAAATTGGAGTAGCTTCAACAAAGGCGTTTACAACTCAAATTACGGTTTTAACGATGATCGCATTGCGATTAGGTAAAGCTAAAGGAACTTTGTCAAATACAGATTTTCATACGTACTTACAAGAATTAGAAATCATTCCTGAAAAAGTAGCTGAGGCATTAGAGACAAATGACAGAGCAAAAGAGATTGCAGCGGCTTTTAAAGACGCTCCAAATTGTTTGTATTTAGGTCGTGGATATAACTTTCCGGTTGCATTAGAAGGTGCGCTTAAGCTTAAAGAGATCTCGTATATTCATGCCGAAGGATATCCTGCTGCTGAAATGAAACACGGTCCTATTGCTTTGATCGATGAGCATATGCCGGTTATCGTGATTGCGCCTAAACAAGGGCATTACGATAAAATTGTAAGTAACATTCAGGAAATTAAATCCAGAAGTGGTAAAATTATCGCTGTAGTAACTAAAGGTGATACTCAGGTTCGTGAGTTAGCAGATTATGTTATTGAGATTCCTGAAACTTCAGATGCGCTGTCTCCATTAATTACAACAATACCTTTGCAGTTGCTGTCTTATTATATTGCGGTAATGAGAGGTTGTAATGTAGATCAGCCACGAAACTTAGCAAAATCAGTTACAGTAGAGTAATTATACTAAAATATTTAAATGTTAAAAAAGCGAGATTTATGTCTCGCTTTTTTTTGTGCCTTTATTTTTTTTGTTAACATATTTTTGTAGGATTAAAAACATAAATATATATTTGTAGGAAATATTGCAAAAAAAATGAGTTTATGAAAAGATTTTTACTGATCATTTTGGTTCAATTTTGTTTTTCAGCAAATGCACAGCAAAAGCTGACTTTTAACTATGATGCGGCTGGAAATCAGATTTTACGGGAATTATGTCTGTCCGGTTGCTCTGTATCAGCAAAGCGTACAAATGATATAAAAGAAATTGAAGCATTAAAAGAAGATGATTTGTTGAAATTTTCAGCAGAGGATGTTATTTCATACTACCCAAATCCTGTAAAAGAAGAGTTGTATTTGCAATGGCAATTGGCTCAGGATAATTACGTAACCTTAATTCATGTTTATTCCCTGACAGGTCAGGTTCTAAGAACCTATCAGGGAAATGCAACAATGAATAACCTGAATATCCCTTTTCAAAGTTATCCCACAGGAGTTTATCTTGTTTTGCTTTCGTATAAAGACGGAGGTGAGAAATCTATTAAAATTATCAAGCAATAAAGTTTTTAGGCATGAAGAATTTTTACTTTCTATTATCTTTTTTTTCTTTTAGTTTATTTGTTTCTGCACAAAGTAAAGAAGATATCAACGTCAATGAAATAACCGTAATACAAAGAATTAGCAATAGTAATGAATTGATTAGAACTGATGCTCCTGCTAAAGCCCTATTGAAAACAACACTTTCGGGAGTAAGTGGCCCTACAGGCACTTCTGCAGAAGTTGGTGTGACGGACGGTGAATTATCTGTTTCTTTAAACGGAAATGCAAACTATACAATTCCTATTGCAGTACCCAAAGGTATTAATGGGGTTGAACCTACAATAAGTTTATCATATAATAGTCAAAACGGACTTAGCGGAAATGCAGCCAGAGGCTGGGATGTTTCGGGAATATCCTCTATTACCAGAATTCCGGCTACAAAATTTCACGATGGGGTAATTGATCCCGTAGATTTTAATGCTTTAGACAGGTTTGCACTAGATGGGCAAAGATTAATAGTGAAAACTGGTACAGCAGGAATTTATGGGGCGGATAAAACGATTTATGAAACTGAATATTTCTCTAATGTTAAAGTTACTTCTTATGGAGTTTCTCCTTTTGGTTCAAAGTATGGACCTGCTTATTTTTTAGTCGAATATCCGGACGGATCTAAGGCTTACTATGGCAATTCGGTAAATTCGAGATCGATTATGGAATGGTCTATTCTATATTTTGAGAATGCTCAGGGAGTTAGGATTAATTATAATTATCTATTGTTAAATAATACTTTATACATTGATAGTATTAAATATGGAGCTTTAGGGAGTAATGTTTCTCCTAATGAAGTGAGATTTATTTATGAAGATAGAGTTTTTCCTGAAAATGGTTATGCTGGAGGACAAAATGTTATAAGAGCTAAAAGGCTAAAAGAAATAAAAAGTCTCACAAACGGATTAGGTTTTAGAAATTATAGTTTTTCATTTATCTCATCAGATCGCATAGAAAAGGTTACGGAAACAAGTGGTGACGGAACAAAAAGTTATAATCCAACGGTTTTTGATTATGGTATGGGGATGAAAAAATAGAGTATCTGAATATAGAGACTAAATTAAATGTTGGAAACATAAATTCATTAAATATTGCGGCTGTTTCCGGAGATTTTGATGGAGATGGTAAAATGGATTGTTTGGTCTATCCCACAATTGGTGCTGATGCTAAAACAAAATATTGGTTATATACCGGAATTGAAACTGGTAATTATAATATTGGATTGGAACATAAAATAGGTGCTTTTGAGGATGTTTTTCCGGCTACTTTTTTAAGTTCTGATAACCGGATTTTGCCACAGGGCTGGGTTGTTACAAAGAAAACAGATTCAAATTATACTTTTAGTGTATATAGTATGGTAAATTTCCCTGGCAGTGCTAGTATTGAGAAGCAATATGAAAGAGTGGTTAGTTTTCCAAAATCAGCAAGTTTTAGTTATTGTGGTCTAGGATGTAGTGAAGTAAGAGGAAAGGCGGCAATTTTTCCGAAAAAGATTATTTCAGGAGATTTTAATGGTGATGGCTTGACGGATGTTATAGCCATTGATATTCCGCATGCAACAAATATAAATTGTACAGATCCAGGTACAGAGTGTCTCTACGGAGATTTTACATCTAAAAAAATTTATTTTATCGATTTAAAAAGAGATAAAACGACTGATTTTTTGACTCTTTTAGGTGAATTGGATTGGGTATTGTCAACTACTGCTAAAATAGAAGTGGCGGATTTTAATGGGGATGGAAAATCAGATCTATATATATTTGATTCTAGCGCTTTAATAATTTATTCTTTAGACAACACTAATAAGCTTGTTGTTTTGTATAGAAGTCCTTCTAGTGATAAAGCATTTTCATCTGGCTTTCCTATTTTAATAGGAGATTATAACGGAGACGGAAAATCGGATGTCATCATTCCAAAAGCATATGGTTCATCGCAATGGTATAAGTATACTTCGACAGGAACTACTATGATAAAAGAGGAGAAAACATATGTAGCGGCTTTTAATAGAAATGATTCCTATAGTACATATAATTATATTGCCACTGATTTTAATAATGATGGAAAAACAGATTTAGTAGAAACTTTGAATTATGTTTCAAATAATAAAGGATTTATTTATCTCTCGTGCTATTCAAATAGGAATGGTGATTTTTTTAATCAGCCAATGATAAGTTCGACACCGGGGGGAACAGACATAAATATTTATGCACTTCCAGTGTTTTTACCTCAATCTTTAAATATTTCAAATAATGTAGCTAATAAAATTAATTCGACACTTGAAATTGCTTTTTTTAATCAAAATAAAATTCACTTTTTTAAATCGGGAGGCGATTATAAAAAGCAGAGTCTATTAACGAATATTACAACTGGGAACGGAGTGAAGGAATCTATTACCTATATTCCGTTAGACTCACAGTTTGCCAATACTTATCAAAATACAACTATTTACCAATCAAGTAAGGGGATTTCAAGCTATCCTAATGTAGACATCATTGTTGATCCTAATTTATATGTGGTTTCGAAATTAGAAAAACAAAGCAAGGATGTCTATAAAAAAAGATTGTTTGCTTATTATGGTGCTGTTTCTAATGTAGAAGGACTTGGATTTATGGGCTTTAGGTCAGTAAGCCAGACAGACTGGTGCAATGATACTACTGCTATGTTTTCAAGTATTACAAAAAATGATATAGCATTGAAAGGAGCCAGTGTCGAGAATTATTATGTTCAGGGGTTTAGAGAGCCTTTGATAACAACACTAGATGCAAAAACGCCCAACACAATTGTTACAGGACAAACGACAGATTATACAGTAACACAATCTGATAACTTAGTTGCTACAGAGAGTATCGTTTTAAAACCTAATACATTAATAAAATCAGGAAGTACATTTTCGGCTAAAATAAAGGAAGGGGCGAATGATTCTCCTAACACCCCGACAGATTATATAACAAAATCTATTTCAAAATATGAAAGTAATCTTCTGGCAAATAAAGTTTTCAGGTTAAAGAATACAACAAAAAAGCAATTTAATGCGTTAAATAATACCAATAGTGAGGAGTCTACAAATTACGATGCGTTCGATAATCCTCTGAAATCTACTATTGTTTTAAAAGAAGGAGCTTCAACAGTTCAAACCTCAGTTGTAGATATCGACTATTATAGTAATGCTTTTGCATCTCCTTACATTATAGGGCGTCCATTGACCAAATCACAAAGTGTTTCTGTAACTGGTAGTACGATGAGTTCTCAGGAAAAGTATACATATAATGATGTTGGACTTCTTAAAGAAATTCAGAGAAAAGGAACTAATACTAATTTTGTCACTGAGAATAATGATTTTGATGGTTTTGGTAATGTTACGAAAAAAAGAATAACAGCCGTTGGCCTGGCACCAAGAGAAACCAATTATGCCTATGATACTTCCGGTAGATTTTTGGAAAGAATTACAGATAATGAAAAGCTGTCTACCTCATTTGTTTATAACCCAAACGGAACACTAAAATCAGAAACTAATCCTTATAAACTTACTACGACGTATACGTATGATTCTTGGTTTAAAAAGCTCACGATGAAAGATGATAAACTGGATAAAACAATAACTTATGTTTATACAAGAAATGCTGAAAAAACGATTGTTTCAACCATTACAGATGTTTTAGACGGAAGTGCCAGTGAAGAAACATTTGACGATCTTGGGCGAAAAATAAAATCAGGACAAAAAGATTTAAACGGGAACTTTTCGTATGTGTCATTTATGTACGATATTTTTGACCGAAATTATAAAACAAGTGAACCTTATTTTGTTACAGATCCATCTAAATGGAATGAGACTAAATACGATATTTACAGCCGACCGATAGAGAGCGAATTGTTTACTACAAGAAAAACTACCGCTTTATACGATGGGTTAAAGTCGAGTATTACTGATGGCCAGAAAACGAAGAGTATCACCAAAAACGCTATAGGTAATATTATTTCTTCGACTGAAACCACGGGCGGAACAATTAAGTATGATTATTTTGCTGATGGAAACCTGAAACAAACCGATTATAATGGTGTAAAAATAGCTATTGAGCAAGATGGCTGGGGGCGTAAAACAGTTTTAAAAGATCCGTCTGCCGGTACTTATACTTATAAAAATAATGATCTGGGTGAGCTTGAAACAGAAACCAGTAAAAATGGCGAAGTAGTAACCACTATTACTCGTGATAATAATGGTAAACCAGTCAAAAAGACAGTTACAGGATCAGGTACAGAAACGATAACTGTTTATGAGTATGATTCATCAACACAACTGCTTGCTAAAACTACTTTTACAGATAAAAAAGAACCTGCGGGAAATAATGAAATTGTTACCACTTATATTTATGATGATGTTTTTAAAAGAATTTCGAATATCGTTGAGGACAAAACAGGTGTTTCTAAGTTTACTACTTCATTTACTTATGACGGCTTAGGAAGAATTGATACAGAAACCAAATTAGCAGAATTAGGATCAAAAAAGAGCACTATAACGACACAGAGAAAATACAAGAATGGCAGTTTGTATCAAATTCTTGAGAATAATACTAAAAAAGTCTTGTGGCAAGTAAACACCTTAAATGCAAAAGGGCAGATACGGGAAAGTATCTTGGGCAATGGTATAAAAACAACCAATGACTATGATACCAATGGTTATCTGGAAAAAATACAATACGATAAAACAAATGGAAGTACAGCTAATGTTTTAACATTAAGTACCAAGTTCGATTTTAAAACCGATAATTTAGAGAATCGTACCAATAGTGCCTTTAATAATTATACAGAATCGTTTAAATACGATGAAATAGACAGGCTCACAAAATTTACCAATGGGTTAGGCTTTGAAGAGACACAAAATTATGAAACTTCAGGAAAAATAAAAGATAATAACTTAGGTACTTATAATTACAGTAAAGAGAAGCCGTATCAAAATACGTCTATTACACTTACTTCGGAAGCATTGGGATATTATGCGAATAGAGAAGGAATTTTTAATGATAGTATGGAGAGCAGAACGGGTTGGTCGCTTGGGGCTTATAACCCTCAATGTATCTCGTTTGATGATACAAAATCGCATACTGGCAAAAATGCTTTAAAAATTAGTACTATTGCTACTGGCGTTACAACAAGCTATGTTCAGTCAGATGCATCGATTTTTATTAGCAATAAAACAGATACCGATTATACTTTTTCGGGTTGGGTTTATACTGATAACCCAACGGCTCAATTGACGCTTTTTATGTATAAGGATGGGGAAACAGACTATTATACCAATGTAAAACCGGTGAGCACGAATACAAAAAACAGCTGGGTCTATATTACAGAAACCTTTAAAGTTCCGTCGAATATTACGAGTTTAAGACTTCGATTAGACGTTATGGGGTCAGGTACGGTTTGGTTCGATGACGTGCAGATACGTAAAACCGATAATCCGGTTACTACCGAAAGAAAATTAGATGTAACCTATAATGCTTTCAAAAGCCCGCTGCAAATTACAGAAACAGGTGTAGACAAAATAAGTTTTACTTATAATGACAACAATCAGCGCAGTACAATGTATTACGGCAGTATGGAAGATAAAAAAGACAGACCTTTTTATAAACACTATTCTGCCGATGGGACTGTCGAAATTAAAGAAAACAAAGTAACGGGGGCTACTGAATTTATCACCTACATAGGCGGCGATGGCTACTCAGCACCAATAGTATTAAAAAGCGACGGGGTAAACACAGCAAATTATTTATATTTACATCGTGATTACCAAGGCAGTATTCTTGCCATAACAGATGCGGATGCCAATGTGGTCGAAAAACGTCTGTTTGATGCCTGGGGAAGTATCATAAAAGTACAAGACGGAGCAGGTAAAGTATTAGCGGGTCTAACCGTTTTAGACAGAGGTTATACAGGTCACGAACACTTGCAAAGTGTTGGACTTATAAACATGAATGCAAGGTTATACGACCCAATGCTGCACAGATTCCTGCAGGTAGATAATTATATACAAGATCCAACTAATACCCAAAACTACAACCAGTATGGTTATGTATTAAACAACCCATTGAAGTATACAGACCCAAGTGGAAATGCTTTTAATGATGGTAAAGATAATGGAGGTGGGCTTTCAGAAACTGATCAGAGCATAATTGGAAATGGGTTTAAAATAATAAAAGACAATTGGGACAATTGGGGGATAAAAGACTGGGCTAAAAAGAACCTAAATGTTAAAAATTGGGGTAATAGTATAAGCAAATGGTTTGGAGGCGGTAGCAGAAGTTCTGGACCACCGCCTAATATGAGTAGTTATGTGAATGTTAATGTTTCAGGGAATTCAATTGCAGTTTTAGGCAATGTAAATAATTTTTCGGCAAGATCATTTTCTTGGTTGAACACTGGAATAAGTAAGATTAATCCACAGCTGAGAAGAGAAAAGTTAGCAGAAAGTCTTGGTAAAAAATATCAAATTAATAAGAATAGAATTTTAGCAGAGTCATTAGTGGCTGAGGCATTAATTGAAATTACAGAGCCAGGTGAATTTGTATCGATGTTTAGAGAAAAATTTGATTTAATGTACGGTACACAACAAAGTCAAAATATAAATGAAGTTTACTCAAGTGGTATCGGAATAATAAAAGGTCTTAAAAAAACTTTAGGAGGTGGAAAAATTAGTGATGTTGCATTATTTAAGACTTCGGCAATTCTGGTAATTGATCTTTTGTATTTACAGATTGAAAATAGTAATTTGTCTAATAGAATTGAATATTTAGATAAAAATATTTATTATAATTATGTAGATCCTGGAAAGAGGCCTCGTGGAGGAAGATTTAGTGGTGGTGGATCTTTTGGAGATTGGTAATTATTAAAATAATTAAGATTATTATGAAGAAAATGTTTGTGTTTTTGTGCAAAGGAATTGTAGTAATATTTGTGTTTATGGTAAGTTTTTGGTTTATATATAAATACAATACTAAATTTAATTTAGAAACAAAATTAAATTATTTAAATAAGAACTGGAGTACAGTTTTAAAGTTCCAAAATGAAAAAAGAGATTTGTTGCAAGCTTTAATTAAAGAAAGTCCCCAGGATATAGAATATTTAGATAGTTTAAAAAATAATTTACTTGAACATAGTATTAATTACAAAAGTAAGGAATGTGACTCTGTGTTTGTTTATAATCAATATTTATCAAATAAATATACATTACCTCTTTTGAGATTTTTCTTATTTGATGTGAAATTTAAAAAACAAAAGTCAGTGATAGATTTAAAAAATGTTTTAGACAGTATAAATATAGCTGTTGAAAAATATGATTTTAGTGTAAAGGATTATAATGAGTACTATTCTACATTTCCCAATTTTATTGTTGCTAAATCTTATGATTTTAAGAGAAAGAACTATTTTGGAATAAAATTAGGAATGGAAAATAAGGATCCGAAACTTATGAAGAAAGAAAGGCGTAGATGGCAAAGAAAAATTGAGATAGAGAATGGGTTGTAGCATGACTAGAGGTGCTTTAGGTCCAGAATTGCGAGATAATGGTTTTTCTATATCTATGAAAGGTCCTCAAGGTGTGGGTATGGGATTAACGGATTTGATGTTAGATGCATTTAATTTGATTGATGGAGCTATTTTAATGAAAATGGGATTTACTAAAGTATCAAAATCATCAGTTGGTTTTAAAGTTGGCTTTGGAGCTTCAAAGGAAACATTACAATCATCAGTTTATTTTACTAAAATTTTTGGATTTAAAAACTTACCTGTATCAAGACTACCTACATTATATGGACCTGCAAAAGATTGGGGAACATTTTTAGGTAGAAATGCTCCAATTATAGGAGGTGCTCAAATGTCAGGAGGAGCATATGGAATCTATAACTCAATACAAGAATAATTTTATGAATATATTAGAACAAGAAGTCATAGATTTTTTTAGGAAACATAATATTATTAGAAATAATGAAATGGATTCTATTATTAATAAACCAGATTATTTTGCAGACGAAGCTTTTTTTTTAATGGAAAGATTCTTCCAAAAATTCGACATTCATAAAGGATATATTGATATAGACAAGTTTTTTAATCCATTGCCCGCTTTAAATTTAAGTCATTTCTTAAATGTTTTTGGCATAAAAAAAAGTAAATATCCTGAAAAATCAAAAATAACTATTGGTCACATGCTCGAAGTAGCTAAGAGAAAAGAATGGTTTGACCCAATATAAAACAATAAAATTGAGCAAATGGTTTGGTTTGCTAAATACAGGAATGAGCGATATAGCTGGACGTTTTGCAAGTTCAGGTGGTGCGGGAGCTGTACTTACTGGTGGTAATTTTGGCAGGGAGCAGTTACAGGACTTGTGGTTTCTGGGCTGAATCACGCAATGCATCAGATGGATGATAATGGTTATGATGAAAACGGAAAACAAATAAACAATAATGGGGGTGATACTACTGACTATATGTATGATAAGGATGGTAATGTTATATCATCAACTTCTGTTGAATTTAAAGGTGCCAGTTCACAAGGAGAATTTAGAGAGCTTGGAGGATTTAGAGGTTATGGTTTTAAAGGGTTTTCAATGGCCACTGGTGCAATAGCTGAGGATAATACAATTTTTGAGTTATGGACTGGAAAGAAAATTTTTGATGGTGTTGCTTCTAGTTTTAAATTTTTACGAGCTAGCGGAGGGAAAATCAATGGGTTTTCTATATCAAGAGGATCTGGATATGGTTCTAAATCCAGATTTGATTTTCATAAATTAGTGAATCCTTCAAAAAAATCAAATTCATTCCCAGAATGGCTAAAAGGTAAGAGATTGCCACATTATCACAGAGGTGCAGGTAATAATCTTCATAGACATAGGCCTTGGGAAAAAGGTTGGAACGATAGTAGTTTTTGGGATAAATTTTAAAATTAATAAGCATGGAAAGAAAAGTTTTTTTTAGATATTATATACCTGCATTAGAAGAGGCATTGCGATATGAAAAACAGATTGAATATGAGAGTATTGGTCCTGATATGTTTATTGATGACAATGAAATACGTAATAAATTAGATCAATTTGAAAATGAACATTTCAAAGAATTTGAAAAGTTTTTTTCTTTAGTATCTCTTTATTTTGATGCTATAACTCATAACTTTAATCATATTAAAGGAAAAAGTATAGAGATATTAAAACTAGATATTCTTCGAGAAATCAAAATACTAAAAAATATTTATTATGATAATGATCTATAATCTTTCCCGCTCCCGCACGAATCCTTTCGTATGGCGGTATGCTAGTTAAGGTTTAGTTTTTCAATAATCCTGTGAAGAAGGGATTAGTTTATAAGTCGAAAGATTATGTGTTTAGTGTAGTGCTATTGATTATTCAGGCCAAAAGGACTTATTGATGGTATTGTGTTTTTAGAATGTTTGATGATTAAGTGATTGCACCATACCAAAGCATTCGTGCAGGAGCGGGGAATTTAAAAAAGATAAAAGTAAAGAAGATGAAAAAACTATTGTTTACAATTGTTATGGGATTATCAATTTGTAATTTAAATGCGCAAAAATTACAACCAACTTCTCATATTTGGATTTCGGGAACTGCTGATGATTTTAGAGGGGGATATGTTTTTTCCTATGCCACGGCTGGAACTCCTTGGAATGGTTCTCTAATAAGTTATGGAGGTTTTGAAGCGAATAATTACGATACGCAGATAAGTAGTGATTATTGGAGTAATCGTATTTCTTTTAGAACCAGAAATGGAGATGCTAATACTTGGAATCCCTAGCTTGAATTGGCAACTAGAGACACTAATACTTTTACTGGAAATCAGATTATAAATGGGAATGTTGGTATTGGTACATTCCTGCCAAAGGGTTTGCTTGATGTTCAAAAAACAACATTAAATGCTGGTGGGCAGTCAGTAATTAACATTATTGGTTCTACCTGGGCAGGTGATGGTGCGAGTTTAATTCTTAATCAACTTTGGAATGATAACTATTATAAAACTATTATCGACAATTCGGGAGGAGTTTTTGGGCAAGTGGGATCAGGTTTAAAAGTGCAAACATCTTATTGGAACGGAAGCAATGTTGAAACTATTACTTCATTAACATTAACTCCCGGAGGCAATTTGGGAATAGGCCAAACAAACCCTCAAAACAAACTAGACGTTAATGGTACCATCCATTCAAAAGAAGTAAAAGTAGATATGGAGAACTGGTCAGATTTTGTTTTTAAAAAAGGATACAATTTGCCAACGCTTGAAGAAGTCGAAAAACATATTGCTGAAAAAGGTCATTTAGAAAATATCCCGAGTGAAAAAGAAGTTTTACAAAATGGGATTAGTTTAGGAGAAATGAATGCTAAACTATTACAGAAAATAGAAGAATTAACCCTTTATGCTATTGAGCAGGAAAAGAATAATAATAAACAATCTTTAAGAATTGAAGTATTAGAAAAAGAAAATGAAGTTTTGAAAAATGTTTTGGAAAGATTATCTAATATTGAAGAAAAATTAAAATGATATAATGAAGAATAAACTAACTCTTGTATTTGGTCTTTTGTCAATAGTATTCGTTAATGCTCAAATTTATACCCCTGGTGGAACGATTCAGGGTAGTTCAGGAAATGACTATTTGGGAATTGGAAGGGCTCCAAGTTATAAGTTAGATATATATGGCAACCATCAGGATACTCAAATCTTATTACATTCTGTAGGAGGAAGTATTGAAGAAAGACAAGCAGACCTTATGCTGTGGGCAAGTGAGCCGGATGTAAGTTATACAGGAGTTGGAATTGGAAATAATGTTAAAGTGTCCCATGGTAGAGGTGTACATTTATTAAATTCAGTAAGAGGTGGTTCTTACTTACGATTGTTAGATAATTCAATGTCTTTTAATGTTGTTTCTTCTTTAGGAATAAATACACAAGCTCTAAGTGTAAATGAAAATGGGAATGTTGGCATAGGAGTTAATAGTTCACATGCTAAATTAGAAATTGCAGGAAATGATCTGAATATATTAGAGGCCGCGGGATTTTATAATACTGCTGAATACGATAACGCAAATAATAAATCAGAAACTAGAATAAATATTGGAAAAATTGAACAAACGACTAGGCAGCCAATGGGAGCAATTGGGGCATTTCCTGCTTTTAATACAGATTCTTCAAATGGAAATCTAGCCTTATATACGAGAGAAAATCAATCGGTAATTGAGCGAATGAGAATAAAATCTAACGGTAACGTTGGTATAGGAGAAATAGATCCTAAAAACAAACTAGATGTAAAAGGAGTTATCCATTCACAAGAAGTAAAAGTAGATATGGAGGGCTGGTCGGACTTTGTTTTTAAAAAAGAATATAATTTACCAACTCTTGAAGAAGTCGAAAAGCATATTGCAGAAAAAGGTCATTTAGAAAATATTCCAAGTGAGAAAGAGGTTCTGCAAAACGGAATTAATTTGGGGGAAATGAATTCAAAGTTGTTGCAGAAAATTGAAGAGCTGACTTTGTATTTGATTAAGATGAAAAAAGAAAATGAAGAGTTGGCTTTTTATACCATTGAACAGGAAAAGAAAAATAATAAACAATCTTTACGAATTGATGCATTAGAAAAAGAAAATCAAACTTTTAAAAATGTTCTCGAACGGCTGTCTAAAATTGAAGAAAAATTGAAATAAATAATTTTATGAAGAAAACATTATTTTTATTGTTCATACTACTTAATTCGTTTTGTTATTGCCAAATCTTTGATGGTAATTTAGGACATAATAGTTTAAATTGGAGTGAGAATCAAAAGGATTTTATAAGTCCGCCCAGAGTTGGCGTGAATCCTATGTCTGTAAAATTATGGGATAATTATAATGGTGTGGGCGCTCCCACTAATTATGGATCATTATTGGAGATAAGTGGAAAAGCGTCACATTTAGTTTCGCAATTATATTTTGATAATACCTGGAATGGTGCAAGGATACTTTACAGAAGTGCTTTTTATGGTCAGGATACATGGGAGAGTTGGCGTTATCTTTTAGACTCTAAAAGTGATGTTGAATCTTCTGGGAACTTAAAAATAGCTGGAAATGAGAATAGTTATATTTCTGGAAATTTAGGCATTGGAACAAGCACTCCAGCTAGTAAATTAGAAGTAGCAGGATCTTCACAAATTGGTTATGAAGTTGGAACATTAAAGTTGCGAAGTTCGTCTGCAAATCAATTTATGTATTTTGGTTATGATGATCAATTTTCTGCAGGGTATATTCAAAGTGTAAAACCCGGAACTAACCAACAGAATATCCTTATTGCTCCAGTTGGAGGCAATGTCGGTATTGGTACAAGCACTCCGGATTCGAAATTAGCAGTCAACGGAACAATCCATTCTAAAGAAGTAAAAGTAGATATGGAGGGCTGGTCAGATTTTGTTTTTAAAAAAGAATACAATTTGCCTACTCTTGAACAAGTCGAAAAGCATATTGCTGAAAAAGGCCATTTAGAAAATATCCCGAGTGAAAAAGAAGTTTTACAAAATGGGATTAATTTAGGAGAAATGAATTCAAAGTTGTTGCAGAAAATTGAGGAGTTGACTCTTTATATGATTGAGATTAAAAAAGAAAACGCTGAGATGAAAAAAAGTATAGAACAAATTAAAAATAAATAGCATTATGAAAAATAGTATTTTGTTATTTGCAACATTTGCTTTGCAAATCAGTTTTGCCCAAAGTATTTTCCCTACTAATGGTGAAAATGTTGGTATTGGTACGACAAATCCGAAAAGTAAATTGGAAATTACTGATTGGACTACGGCATTAACTCTTGGCTCCAAGAAAAATACTGAGGCAATGGTAGATAATGAAGTGCTTTGTAGTATTGATTTTTACAAACACTATAATATTGGTTATGCTGGTGCTATAAAATTATTGCAAGCTGGAGAGGGACATCAGTACTCTCAGGCACATCTTGGTTTCTATACAACTAGTGGAGGCAATGTTTATACTACAGCTCCAGATGAGAGAATGAGAATTACTTCTTTAGGTAATGTAGGCATAGGAACTGAAACTCCCAATGCTAGACTTGACTTAGGATCTGGATATGGAAAAAGTGGAGCTAAATTTTTTATATATAATGATGATGTAACTTCTGAATTGTCAGGAACAAAATGTGGTTTTTATATGGATAACTTTACGTCTAATAATTTAAATTTAGTTTTTCCAGAAGCATCTTCTTATCCTGGATTATTTACTATTTCGGCAAAAAACACAGCGAATACTACTTTAAAGCCATATTTTTCAATTGCAGGATTAAGTGGCAACGTTGGGATAGGGGAACTAAATCCTAAAAACAAACTAGACGTAAACGGAACAATTCATTCTAAAGAAGTAAAAGTAGATATGGAGGGCTGGTCAGACTTTGTTTTTAAAAAAGAATATAATTTGCCAACGCTTGAAGAAGTCGAAAAGCATATTGCAGAAAAAGGCCATTTAGAAAATATCCCGAGTGAAAAAGAAGTTTTGCAAAACGGAATTAATTTAGGAGAAATGAATGCTAAGTTGTTGCAAAAGATTGAAGAGCTGACTCTTTATTTATTAAAACAAGATAAATCAATTGAAGATTTAAAAATAGAAGTCAATAATTTAAAAAAGCAATACAAATGAAAGTGTTTAGTTCTATAATTGTTATGTTGTTCTCTGTTACAGCATTTTCGCAAATTGTTTCTCCTAATGGTAATAATTTATTTTACTACAATGGATTAGCAGATGTTACTTTTCGATTTTCAGAGAGAGGAAACGGGGGTAGGGCTTTTGTGCATGGGCCAGGTAATGTGTTTGCAATAAATTATGAAGAAGATTTTAATGGTGGAACTAGGATTGGTAGAGATGTGTTTTTTAAAGATGCTGGAAATTCATATATATTATCTGGAAATTTTGGTATAGGAACTATAAGTCCAATTTCAAAATTGGATGTTTTAGGTGATATAAGAAGTTATAATGCAAGTTTTGGTCAAATGAATAGCAACACAAGTGCTAAAAATTATGCAAATTTTGGCACAAATAATCATGGTAGTGTATTGATTTCGTCAAATTTATATTTTTCTAGTAATGATGTTTTAAAGGTTGTTAATACTCATCCTTCAATGTCTGGAGGAGCGATACTGCTTCCGGGAAATTCACAACCCAATCAAGGTAAGATTTTGTTTTATACAACTGATCCTCGTCCGGTTGTTGGAGACGAAATGTACTCTGGATCTATTGCGATGGAGATCAGAGGAAATGGTAATGTTGGTATAGGTGTTACAGATTCCAAAAACAAACTTGATGTTAATGGTACAATCCACTCCAAAGAAGTAAAAGTAGATATGGAGGGCTGGTCAGACTTTGTTTTTAAAAAAGAGTATAATTTGCCAACGCTTGAAGAAGTTGAAAAACATATTGCTGAAAAAGGTCATTTAAAATATATCCCGAGTGAAAAAGAAGTTTTGCAAAACGGAATTAATTTAGGAGAAATGAATGCTAAGTTGTTGCAAAAGATTGAAGAGCTGACTTTGTATATGATTGAACAAAATAAACAAATTATGAATTTAAAAAACCGATTAGAAAAAGTAGAATCAAATTCTAAATGATTTAAAAAAACAGGTTTGTTAAAAAAGCGAGATTTATATCTCGCTTTTTTTTATTGTCATATTTTTTTTCTTCATGGCTTATTTTTGTTAAATCCGCATTTTTTTAATTAAAAATAATATGTATGCATAGTATTTTGGGTTTATTGAGTTTGATATTTGATTTTAATTCAAGAAAATCAATTGAAGAATAGTTAAAATTGTAACTAAATTTATGCGGTATATTTATTTTTTTTAACATTTTTTTATTAATATCAAAAATATTTGTATTTTGGCTATATAAACTAACCAAAAACAAATCCAAATGAGAGTGTATTTGCTAATTATGTTGTTTTTCAGCGGAATATCCTTTGCGCAGAATACAATTACTGGTTCTGTTACCGATGGTAACAAACAATCTATTCCTGGTGCCAATGTAAATTTAGTAGGAAGTTCGACAGGAACGTCTACTGACTTTGATGGCTCTTTTAAATTAAATACTTCTGCTAAGCTTCCTTTTGTGATCAAAGTTTCGGCAGTGGGATTTGAAAGTAAAACAATTAACGTTACTTCGCTTACTCAAAAAATCAATGTGGTTTTAAAAGATGAAGAAACGAAATTAGATGAAATTGTTGTTTCGGCTTCACGAACTCCCGAGCGTGTTATTGAATCTCCGGTTACTATCGAGAGAATGGGGCTTCAGGAAATTAAAAATACAACAGCGCCTACTTTTTATGATGGTTTAGAGAATATGAAAGAAGTTAACTTTAATACCAGTAGTATTTCTTTTAAATCGATAAATACGCGTGGCTTTGCTACGGTAGCAAATACGCGTTTTATGCAGTTGGTCGACGGGATGGATAATTCGTCACCAGCCTTAAACTTTGTTTTGGGAAATCTTATTGGTATTTCTGATATTGATGTTGCCAGCGTCGAACTTTTGCCTGGTGCGTCTTCTGCATTGTATGGTGCGAATGCTTTTAATGGTATTATGTTTATGAGCAGTAAAAGCCCTTTTACGAATGAAGGAATAAGTGTATACTACAAATACGGACAAACAAGTCAGGATGCTGCGGGAACCAATGATTACAATGATTTTGGAATCAGGGCAGCAAAAGCCTTTACGAAACATTTTGCCATGAAAGCAAATTTCACGTATATGGAAGCTTCTGAATGGATTGCAGCAGATGCCAGAAGTATGACTGGTGGTTCAGTTGGGCATGCTAATAATCCAAATTATGATGGATTAAATATATATGGTGATGAGATTACAACCTTTATTCCAAATGTGGGTCAGGTGAGTAGAACAGGATATCGTGAGCAGGATTTGACGGATAATAAAGTGCAAAGTATGAAGGCTGATTTTAGCGCTCATATTAAGCCCTGGGCAGACGATACTGAAATTATATTACAATATAAAATTGGTACAGGAAGTACAATTTATCAGGGAGCAAACAGATATGCTCTGAAAGATTTCTTAATGCAACAAGGGAAATTTGAGATAAAGGGTAAAAACTTTTTTGGAAGGGTTTATTTTACAAGTGAGGATGCTGGAAATTCTTATGATATGAGATTTGCCGGCTGGAATGTTAACAGATTAGCAAAATCCGATAAAAACTGGTTTACAGATTACGGGACAGCGTATCAATTGTCATCTGCGGTGCTTGGTCTTAATGCAACTGATGCGTCGAATTATGCAAGAAATTTTGCTGATTATAATGTTTCTCCAAATTTACCATTGGTGCCTAATATTGACCCGCTTAATCCAAGTGCTCCAAGATCAGCCAGATTTGAGCCTGGCTCTGCGCAATTCAATAATGCTTTGGCCACGGTTATTTCTAATCCTGATTTAACTCAGGGGGCTAAATTTATTGATCATTCAAAATTATATCATTCAGATGTCAATTATAATTTAAGAGATGTTATAAAATTTGCTGAAATTCAGGTGGGAGGTTCATGGAGAAAATATATCATGGATTCAGAAGGAACAATCTTTACGGATTATGATGGTCCAATCGAATATAAAGAATATGGAGCTTATGCTCAGTTGCAAAAAAAATGGCTTGACGACAGATTAAAATTTACAGGATCCCTTCGTTATGACAAAAGTCAGAATTTTGATGGTAACGTTTCGCCAAGAATCTCTTTTGTGTATTCTGCCGGGGAGTCTAAAAGACATAATTTCAGAGCTTCTTATCAAACAGGTTTCCGTAATCCAACCACTCAGGATCAGTATATAGGTTTAGATTTAGGGCCTTTTGCATTAGTAGGTTCTGCTGCTGATAATTTAGATCGTTTTCAGGAAACGCAGCCAGTAAGTCTTGCCGGTCAGGCTATACCAGGCGCTGGTATTGGGCCAACGGTTAATTTGTCCGGACGCAGTGCTTATGAAAATTCGTATACTTTAGCTTCTGTTCAGGCATTTGCGGCATCTGCAAATCCTGCTGATCTTAAGGTTGCGAATCCTAGTTTGGTAAAGCCAGAACAGGTGCACGCTTTTGAAGTAGGGTACCGTACAGTAGTGCAAAATGATTTGTCGATTGATATTAATGCATACTACAACATTTATAATGACTTTATGAATACTTCAAGAGTAATTACGCCTTATTATGGAACAGTGGGTACCAATTCTGCAGATCCGGGTGTTCAGCTAAGTTATGCTGCTTTGGCTTTTGGAGACAGGAGAGTTTATCAAATTTATACTAATACAACTGCTCAAATCACATCATTAGGTTTTGGTGTTGGTTTGTCTAAAAAAATATATAAAGACTTTGAGTTAGGAGTTAATTATAATTATGCTCAATTTGATTTTGACCAGACGGAAGATCCAAGTTTTGTTGCAGGATTTAATACACCAAAGCATAGAATCAAAGGTTCTTTTGGAAATGCTAAAGTGACTAAGAACTTAGGTTTTAATATTAATGTAAGATGGAACACAGAATATCTGTGGCAATCTTCTTTTGGAGATGGTATGATTCCGGAAAATACAGTTCTTGATGCTCAGATTAATTATGGTATTCCAAAATTGAAATCTGTTATTAAAGTGGGGGCAACAAATCTTTTCGGAAAAGATTATCTTCAGGTAGTGGGTGCAGGTATGATTGGTCAGATGTGGTTTGCTTCATGGGTGATTAATCCTTAAATGAAAATGGTGATTGGATCGAAATGTTTTTCTTTCTTTTTATGATTTATTAAATAAGAAAGAGCTAATAATTTAAAAGTTAACAACATGAAAAAAAATATAAAATGGCTATTACTGGTTTCTTTAATCGTTGTAGCATGTAATAATGATGATAGTAGTGATGAGCCTGCAGAAGTACCTGTTGTTCCGGGGTCGGCAGTTTTTACTAAATATGTAGCACTTGGAGATTCTTTCGCTGCAGGATACAGTGATGGAGCGTTGTTTGCAAAAGGTCAGAGTAATGCATATACGAATATATTAGCGCAGCAATTTGCTGCGGCTGGCGGAGGTGCTTTTACAACTCCTTTTATGCTGGATAATATTGGGGGATTTTCTTCTGGTGGTGTACAAGTTCCTAAATTTCCAACAAGGTTTATTTTTGAGCCTGTTACGAGAACTCCTGTAAATGTTCCCGGAGTTTCCGGTACAGCGATAACGGCACGCTTAACGGGTTCTTTTAATAATATGGGTATTCCTGGTGCAAAAAGTTTTCATTTACTGGCTCCCGGATATGGTAATCTGGCTGGCGTTTTTACGACTCCGGCAACGGCAAATCCGTATTTTGCGCGTTTTTCTTCTTCGCCTACTACAAGTGTTTTGGCCGACGCTATGGCTCAGGCTCCTACCTTTTTTTCTTTATTTATAGGAGGTAATGATGTTTTAGGTTATGCTACAAATGGTGGTGTGCCTACTTCTCAGGATCCTGTTTCGGGAGATGATATTACGCCAACTGCAACTTTTAATTTTGCATATAATACACTTGTAAATACGCTAACAGCAAATGGTGCAAAAGGAGTAGTGGCAAATTTACCATACATTACAACATTACCGCATTTTACAACTGTGCCTTATAATCCGCTTACGGCAAAATCAATTGGAAAAGATAATGAAGCGGTTGGTCTGGCAACTATTAAGTTGCTTAATGCTCAATTGTATGGTCCGTTAAAACAAGCTTTAACGGCTTTTGCTGCTGGGGACAGAATTAATTTGCTGTCTGAAACTGGTGCAAGTCCGGTATTAATAAAAGATGAAACATTGCCTAATCTGTCTGCTCAGTTAAAAGCGGCATTTACTCCGGCATTAGGAGAACAGACCGCAGCTTTTTATGGGGCTATATTTGGTCAGGCCAGACAAGCTAAAGCTACAGATTTAATATTGTTGACGACAAGGGCCGCTATTGGTGCGGCGCCAACAGCTCTTGATTCTGGTGTTGGAATTGCTCCTCCGTATCCATTAAATGCATTTGGAATATCATTTCCTTTACAAGATAAACATGTATTGATTCCGACTGAAATTGATGAAATTAAAGTGGCTACAGATGCTTATAACACAATAATTGCTGCCGCTGCAGAGGCAAAAGGATTGGCTTTTGTAGATACAAGAACTGTAATGACACAGCTGTCTAGTGGAGGAATTCGCTTTGGGAATTTCACAATGACTTCTTCTTATGCGGTTGGAGGTGCCTTTTCTCTTGATGGGGTGCATCCTAGTCCAAGAGGTTATGGCTTGATTGCGAACATCTTTATAGATGCTATCAATGCAAAATATGGAGCAACGTTGCGTCATGTAGATTTGGGTTCTTATCCAATTCAATATCCGGCAACGATTCAATAATGTCATTTTTTTAGTGAAAAAGCCACTCATTTCTAAAATGTAGTGGCTTTTTTTATTGTAATAAAATTGCTCTTTTAGATATTTAAAGCCTTTGTTTTATGAATCAAACAAAATCGTAGTATTTTTTATAAAAAAAATATTGATTTTATATTTTAAAAATTTATCTTTGCGCTTTGAAAAAAGAGGTATTTTCGATAAACCTAAATAGCTATTTAATAAATACATAAGTAATGTCAAAAGTAATAGGAAAAGTTGCTCAAATCATTGGACCAGTAGTTGACGTAGTTTTCAACGGTAAGGATGTTGAACTTCCAAAAATTTATGATTCACTAGAAATCACTAAAAAAGACGGAACATTGTTAGTTCTAGAAGTACAATCTCACATCGGTGAAAACACTGTGCGTACCATTTCTATGGACTCTACAGATGGTTTGTCAAGAGGATATGAAGTAGTTGGAACAGGAAATCCAATCCAAATGCCAATCGGTCCAGATGTATATGGAAGATTATTCAATGTAATTGGAGATGCAATTGATGGTTTAGGAAACTTGCCAAAAACAGGAGAAAATGGTTTGTCTATTCACAGACAAGCTCCAAAATTTGAAGATTTATCAACTTCATCTGAAGTTTTATTTACAGGTATCAAAGTAATCGATTTGATCGAGCCTTATGCAAAAGGTGGTAAAATTGGATTGTTTGGTGGTGCCGGTGTTGGTAAAACAGTATTGATTCAGGAGTTGATCAACAATATTGCAAAAGGTCACGGTGGACTTTCAGTATTCGCAGGAGTAGGAGAAAGAACACGTGAAGGAAATGACTTGCTTCGTGAGATGTTAGAGTCAGGAATTATTAAATACGGTGATGATTTCATGCACTCTATGGAAAATGGAGGATGGGATTTATCTAAAGTAGATATGCCAGGTATGAGAGAGTCTAAAGCTACTTTCGTTTTCGGACAAATGAATGAGCCTCCTGGAGCTCGTGCACGTGTTGCACTTTCAGGATTATCTATCGCTGAATATTTCCGTGATGGAGCAGGAACTGATCAGGGTAAAGACGTATTGTTTTTCGTTGATAACATTTTCCGTTTTACACAAGCAGGTTCTGAGGTATCAGCACTTTTAGGTCGTATGCCTTCTGCGGTAGGATACCAACCAACTTTGGCAACAGAGATGGGAGCGATGCAAGAGCGTATTACATCTACAAACAAAGGATCTATTACATCTGTACAAGCGGTTTACGTTCCTGCGGATGACTTAACTGACCCTGCACCGGCAACAACTTTTGCTCACTTAGATGCTACAACTGTATTGTCTCGTAAAATTGCTGAGTTAGGTATTTATCCAGCGGTTGACCCGTTAGATTCTACTTCAAGAATTTTAACTCCACATATCTTAGGAGATGAGCATTATGACTGTGCACAAAGAGTAAAAGAAATTCTTCAAAAATACAAACAATTACAGGATATTATTGCGATTCTTGGAATGGAAGAATTATCTGAAGAAGATAAACTTTCTGTATCAAGAGCACGTCGTGTTCAACGTTTCTTGTCTCAGCCGTTCCACGTAGCAGAGCAATTTACAGGTATTCCTGGAGTTTTAGTAGATATTAAAGATACTATCAAAGGATTCAACATGATTATCGACGGTGAGTTAGATCATCTTCCGGAAGCAGCTTTCAACCTGAAAGGTTCTATCCAGGATGCGATCGAAGCTGGAGAAAAAATGTTAGCTGAAGCATAATCTAGTTTTCGGTATTCAGTCGCAGTATTCAGTACTGAGACTTTTAACTGAGACTGTAAACTAAAAAAAGATGATTTTAGAAATAGTATCACCAGAAGCAAAATTATTTTCAGGAGAAGTAACATCTGTTACATTGCCTGGGGTTGATGGAAGCTTTCAAATATTGAATAATCACGCTCCTATTGTTTCTATTCTGGAAAAAGGAACTGTAAAAATTGCAGCGCCAAGTTTTAATTTATCTAAAGAAGTAACAAGTAAATTTACGAGAGTAAACGATCAAACTTACACATTAGAGATTGAATCAGGAACTATTGAGATGAAAGACAATAAAGTAATTGTTTTAGTTGACTAAGACAATTTCAGAATAAATGAAAAGCCAGACAGTAATGTCTGGCTTTTTTTATGCTTTGTCTGGAATATAAAATGTAAATGCTGAGCTCTTTGTTGTTTCAAGTATATATCTTAAAAACAATTGCTTGCTACAGTCGACTTTCATTGGATATCTTTTGAAATTATATGAAATCATAGAGAAATAAAACAATGTCAGAAAATTAACAAAAAATACAAATAGTGGTTAAAAAATGCGTAAGATTTTTATTGTATTCATGGTATATTTGTAAGTATATTAACACTTAAACATTTTATTATGAAAAAAGTTTTTTTAGGAATGCTGGTAGTAGCATTAGGTTTTGTGACAATGTCATTAAGTACAAGTTCTAATGATTTTGCTAATTCTTCAATAAAAAATCAGCAGAGAGTTGAAGTATTTAGTACAACTTATACAGCACCTTGGTTAGGAATTTGTTGTGAGTCACCGCTTAGTGCGGTTGAACGTGACCTTATTAAGCGTGGACTTCCGCCTACTAATTACACTGTTTTAAGTACTACAAGTAATACTGTAACTTATAAAGTCAATTAATTTACTTCAGTAGGGATAAAGCATTTATTATATTAACACTTAAAAAATTATTATGAAAAAAGTTTTTTTAGGAATGCTGGTAATAGCATTAGGTTTTGGGACAATGTCTCTAACTACGAGTTCTGATGTTGCAAAAAATTCAGTAGACAAGCAAAAAGAAGTTAAAGTTGCAAAAGTTGTCTTAGGTCCTACATATACCATTCCCTGGAATAGTTGTTGTGAGTCGCCTATTTTTACTATTGAGCGTGATATTGTGGCACGAGGCCTGCCAACTAGTACCAATTTTATAATTAAAAGCACCACAACTACTACTGTAACTTATACAATTTTTTAATTTGCCCAAAAAATAGCCAAGCTCATATTGAGTGAAGATTATTTATTATATAAATTCAGAAATATATTAAAAAGCTATTCGCTACGGTGAATGGCTTTTGTTATTTAAATTCTTTTTATATTTGATGTATTAAAATCTCTTTATAAAATATTGATCGTGTTAAAAGCTCAGTAAGCTTTTATTATTTCGTTTTATCAAACTGATAAAGCGCAAATTATCTATGTCAAATTTTATAAAGAATATATATGAAAAATATAAATAAAGTTGCCGTGTTAGGCGGAGGCGGAAGAACTGGTTATTATCTTGTAAACCAATTGCTGAAAAAAGGATTTAGTGTAAAGCTTTTGCTGAGAAATCCTGAGAACTTTACAATCCAAAACGTACAAATAGAAATCGTCAAAGGCGATGCTCTTGATATAGAATCTGTAAAATTATTGCTTAAAGGTTGTCAGGCTGTAGCAAGTACTGTTGGACAACGCAAAGATGAGCCTCTTGTTGCGAGCACTGCCACTAAAAATATCTTGCAAGTAATGAATGATTATGGAATTCAGCGATACGTATTCCTGGCAGGATTAAATATTGATACTCCATTTGATAAAAAAAGTACCAAAACTCAAATGGCAACAGATTGGATGAAAGCCAATTTTCCGATAATTCAGGAAGACAGACAAAAGGCTTACGATTTATTAGTCGAAAGTACTGTTGATTGGACGCAGGTTCGCGTTCCGTTTATTGAATTTACAGATCTAAATACTGAAATTTCGGTAAATACAGAAGATTGTTTAGGAGATAAAATCACCGCTTCTAATATTGCAGATTTTATGGTTCAGGAAATAAACGATTCGAAATTTAGCAGACAGTCGCCATTTATAAGTGCGATCTAAAAATCAGATTAAAAAAACAGCGGGTTTGATATCACCCGCTGTTTATTTAATATCAACTTCTATTTCATAACTTTGTTTTTATGAAATTACCCAAAAATCTGATTCAAAAACTTGAAAATCGTAAGCAGAATAACTCGCTTAGAAAATTGCCTGTGTTTAATAATTTAGTTGATTTTTCTTCTAACGACTATATTGGATTTTCAAAATCAGAATCTATTTTTAAGCAGACTCATGCTTATTTATCAGAAAATGAAATTTTTCATAATGGGGCAACCGGTTCCCGATTAATTTCGGGCAATCATTCATTATATCAAATAACAGAAATGTTTATTGCTGATTTTCATGACGCTGAATCGGCTTTAATTTTTAATTCGGGTTACGATGCCAATGTTGGTTTTTTTAGCGCTGTACCGCAACGAAATGATGTTATTTTGTATGATGAACTGAGTCATGCCTCTATTCGGGACGGAATTGTAATGTCGAATGCGAAATCGTACAAATTCAACCATAATGATTTTGAGGATTTAGAAAGCCTCATCGTCAAATTCCCTGACACAAATATTTACATCGTTACCGAAACTGTTTTTTCAATGGATGGTGATAGCCCGAACTTGGAGGAATTGGTAGATCTTTCTGAAAAATACAATTGTTACTTAGTAGTTGACGAAGCACATACTCTGGGAGTTTTTGGAGATAAGGGAGAAGGATTGGTTCAGTACCTTAATTTGCATAAGAGAATTTTTGCCCGAATTATGACTTTCGGAAAAGGTTTGGGATGTCACGGTTCTGTAGTCTTAGGAAGCAATGAACTTAAAGAATATTTAGTAAACTTCGCCCGAAGTTTTATTTATACAACCGGATTGTCTCCTCATTCTGTTGCTACAATTTTGGTGGCTTACCGGCATTTGGATGTGGAGAAAGAAGCAATCGAAAAATTACGTCAAAATATTGTACTGTTCAATCAGCAGAAAAACTTACTGGGCTTAAAGCCAATGTTTGTTAGGAGTAAATCGGCAATACAATCTGCAATAGTTCCCGGAAATGAAAACGCAAAACGATTGGCACAACAGCTGCAGGATAAAGGCTTTGATATAAAACCAATACTTTCGCCAACCGTTCCGGAAGGGCAGGAACGTCTTCGTTTTTGTATACATAGTTACAACTCTGAACAAGAAATAAATGAGATATTAGAATTGTTGAGAAATTTCGTATTTTAGCCCACGGATGAAAACGGATTAAACGGGTTCACGCGGATTATGATGACAGATCTTTTGCATAAGGAAATATCAAAACCAATTCTACAAGTTTTTTATGATGTCTATAATCAACTTGGTTATGGCTTTCTGGAGAAAGTATATCAAAATGCAATGTACTTTGAATTAAAATCACAAGGCTATAAAGTTGAGGCTCAGAAACAAATAAAAGTCTATTTTAAAAATCAACTAGTTGGGGAATTTTATGCGGATCTGCTAGTTGAGGATACTATAATAGTAGAACTTAAAGCTTGTGAACATCTTATAAATTCTCATATTGCACAGTTAATGAATTATTTAAAGGCAACTCAAATAGAAGTAGGGTTAGTTCTGAATTTTGGAGAATCACCAGATTTTAAAAGATTAGTCTATACCAATAACAGAAAAGTCAATATGAAAAATCTGTGACAATCTGTTTAGTCCGTTTAATCAGTGGGCTAATTATAAATATACTATAAAAAATAAAGCCCTCAATACCTGTTTTTCCTCACTTTTATAAAAAAATATAAATTATTTTGTAACGTTTTGATTGTTTGATTACTTACGAGCCGTAATCAAATAAAACCAAAATAATTATGAAAACTATATTTACTTCAATAAAAAAAATCATTTGTAATGTATTACTTTTTTTAACATCGTTACAAGTAACCTATTCTTTAGTAAGCCACCATTTGTATGGCAAACCGTATCCTCATCTTTTTATTATAATTGTTTGTTTGCTTGTGGCAGCTTTTGCTTCAATACAAAGAAAAAAATACAGCAAAAACAATAACCAGGAGTTTTAATCATCAAATCAATCAATAACATAATCAATCAAAAAAATGAAAAATTTATTTACATCAGCAGTAGCAGCAGTCGCTTTAGTTTTTAGCGGAGCAATTCAGGCGCAAACGAAATCTCCAAAACTAGAAAATTCTCTTTTATGGGAAGTTTCAGGAAATGGATTATCAAAACCATCTTATGTTTACGGAACAATTCATGGTATTTGCGCATCTGATTATTTTATGGCAGAAAAAACAAAAAATGCCTTTCAGAAATCAGATAAATTAGTTCTGGAGATTAACTTGTCTGATCCAATCGAAATGGCCGAAATGCAAAAAGCAGGTATTGCCTCAGAACCACTAAACAAGAAGTTAACACCCGAACAATTGTCGAAGTTAGATATCGTGTTACAAAAAAATACCGGTCTGAAAATTCAGCAATTAGATGGTTTTACTTTAGCTGCAATTATGGGGTTTATCTCTATGAAAACATTTGATTGCGAAACCTTAAAATCATATGAATCAGATTTTATAGATTTGGCTAAAAAGGAAAATAAAAGTATTGGAGGTTTCGAAACCGTAAAAAAACAAACCAATATGTTGGCAAATGCGTACACAGATTCAGAATTAATTGAAACTCTTGAAGATTTTAGTAAAGCCGAAACGAAGAAAATGGTCGAAGATTATAAAGCAGAAAACCTAATGGATGTTTTTAATGATGTTGCAAACGAAAAGGTTATGAGTAAAAATGCCAAAAAATGGATACTCGATGACAGAAATAAAGAGTGGGTACAGATAATGTCCGGAATGATGAAAAAGGAAAGTTTGTTTGTAGCAGTTGGTGTGGGACATTTAGCAGGTGAAGAAGGGGTGATTAATTTATTGAGAAAAGCAGGATATAAAGTAAAACCAATAACGAAATAACATCGTTTTGAAAGAGAAAGAACAAGAATTTTTAAAAAGGATCGAAAGTCATAAAGGAATACTTTACAAAGTTTCTAAAATGTACATGGACAATCATGATGATCAGCAGGATTTGTTTCAGGAGATTGTTTGTCAGCTTTGGAAATCTTATGATTCTTTTAGAAACGAAAGTCAGTTTTCGACCTGGATGTATCGCGTCGCGGTAAATACAGCTATCGTTTTCTTAAAGAAAGAAAAACGAAAGGTTGATAAATACGAAATCGCCTCCGAAAATATCAAAGATGATGAAGGTGATTCTCACATTAAAGAAAGTCAGATCGATCATTTTTATAAAGCAGTTCAGAAATTGGAGAAAATCGATAAAGCTATCATTTTCTATCAGCTTGAAGGTTTTTCTCATAAAGAAATAGGCGAGAATCTGGGAATATCAGAAGGAAATGCAAGAGTAAAATTAAACAGAGCAAAAGAAAAATTAAAAGAAATAATTAAAAATCAAGGATATGGATTTTGACGATATACAAAACGCATGGAATAACGAAAAGACAGATAATGTTGTTGTTCCTGATAATTTAGAAAAAATACAATCGGCTAATATGCCGCTGGATAAAATTAGAAGAAATTTACGTAAAGAACTTTTTGGACAGATAGCAGCTTTAATAATTATAGGTTTTTTGCCGCTATATCCTGAATTTCCGTCAAGATTCACAGGTCCGTATTATTTTATATATGGAATAATCGTGGCGATAAGTATTTACTATTTAGCAAAGCTTTTTCTATTTTATAAGAGACTGGATAAAGCAGCATTAACAACCAAAGATAGTTTGTATGAAACCTATTATGATATTAGGCTTAACATGCAACTTTATAAAACTTTTACATTTGCACTGGCTCCTTTTTTGATGATCTATCTAGCTGTCTATTTGTTTTTTAGAACACCTGAATCAATCGAAATTTTGAATGGCAATTTTGAAAACGGAAAATTAGTCTTAAAGGTGGTGGTTTTTATGATAACAATATTGCTTGTTGGTGTTTTGACAGAGTGGTGGGTGAGTTTTTATTATGGAAAATATGCTAAAGAAATCAAGAAAGTAATTGATGAACTTAAAGAAGAAAAATAAAAAAACAATAAACCCATCGTATGATGGGTTTTGTTTTTAGTGCTATTTTTGTACCATTGCCCACGGATAAAACGGATGTAACGGATTTACGCAGATTATTGTCTTTTGGGTAATAGTAATTAATTTAAAAAAAATCCGCTTTAATCTGTTCAATCAGTGTTATCCGTGGTCTATTTACTATGAAAATATTTGTAACAGGAATTTCAACCGATGTGGGTAAAACAATTGCTTCTTCTATTATTGTTGAGTCTTTAGAAGCTGATTATTGGAAACCTGTTCAGGCAGGAGATTTAGATTATTCTGATAGTCACAAAGTAAAGTCACAAGTTTCAAATTCCAAATCCCAATTTTATCCAAATGCTTATCAGCTAAATACGCCCGCAAGTCCGCATCTGGCAGCAGAAATTGACGGTATTATTATTGATTTAAATAAAATTACAGAACCAAAAACAGATAATCATCTGGTGATTGAAGGAGCGGGCGGAATTTTTGTTCCGTTAAATGAAACGAATACAATTATCGATTTAATTCAACCCGATTACAACATTATTGTGGTTTCAAGACATTATCTAGGTAGTATCAATCATACTTTATTAACGATTGAAGCAATAAGAAATCGTGGTTTTGAGGTTTCAGGAATTATCTTTAGCGGAAGCGAAAACAAATCGACCGAAAGTTTAATTCTGAATAAAACCGGAATAAAATGTATTGGCAGAATCGATGAAGAACCCTATTTTGATCAAAATGTAATTCTCGAATATGCTGAGTTATTTCGAACTAACTTATTGTCATTAGAGAAATCTAAAATCTAAAATCAGAAATCTACAATTTATATCAGATGACTTCAACAGAAAAAGACAGCCAATATCTTTGGCATCCTTATACACAACACAAAACGGCACAAGCTCCAATAACAATTTCAAGAGGTGAAGGGGCTTTGCTTTGGGACGAAAGCGGAAAGGAATATATTGATGCCATTGCATCCTGGTGGGTGAATCCGTTTGGGCATAGTAATAAATTTATTGCCGATGCGATTTACAAGCAATTAACTACTCTTGAGCATGTTTTGTTTGGAGGTTTTACGCATGAGCCGGCTATAAAAGTAGCAGAAAAATTGATGGACATATTGCCAAAAAAACAGCAAAAAATATTCTTTTCAGATAATGGTTCAACAGCGGTTGAAGTAGCGATAAAAGTAGCTTTGCAATATTTCTTTAATAAAAATGAAAAACGAACTACTATAATTGCTTTCGAAAATGCTTTTCATGGAGATACTTTTGCAGCAATGGCCGCAAGCGGAATCTCTTTTTATACGCAGGCTTTTCAGGGAATGTTTATAGATGTTGTTCGTATTCCGGTTCCGGTAAAAGGAAAGGAGCAGGAAAGTTTTGATGCTTTAAAGGATGTAATCAGGGATCATAATTGCGCCGGATTTATTTTTGAACCTTTGGTACAAGGTGCAGCCGGAATGGTGATGTATGAACCCGAAGCATTGGCGAAACTAATTCAGATTTGTGCAGCAAATAAAGTATTGACTATTGCTGATGAAGTGATGACGGGTTTTGGCAAAACAGGAAAAACTTTTGCAATGGATTATGTGTCTGAAGAACCGGATATGATTTGTTTGTCTAAAGCATTAACCGGAGGGACAATCCCAATGGCGATTACGACTTTTACGCAAGAAGTTTTTGATGCTTTTTACGATGATGACATTAATAAAGCATTATTTCACGGCCATACTTTTACGGCAAACCCAACAGGTTGCGCAGCCGCGTTGGCAAGTATGGATTTGTTGCAGACAAAAGAAATGCAAGATAATATTGAAAGAATTAATGCGAGTCATTTAAGCTTTCAGAAAAAAATAGAAAAAAATTCAAAAGTAATTACGGCCAGAACCTTGGGAGTTATTTTTGCCGTCGAAATCAAATCAGATTCAGAAGAAAGTTATTATGGATCTATGCGAACGAAACTCTATAATTTCTTTATCGAAAAAGGAGTTGTTTTACGTCCCGTTGGAAATATTGTTTACATTCTTCCTCCTTATATTATGACAAACGAACAACTTCAAAAAGTATATTCTATTATTGAAGAAGCTATAGATATGGTATAAATTGGTCTACAGATAAGAATTAAACGGGTTTGTACAAAAAAAGAATCTGTATAGCAGTTTAATCAGTGTGTCATCTTTCATAAAACTTCGCGAACTTTGCGGTAAAAAATCCAAAACATTGAATACTAAAATCTCGATTACAGCTTTTTCATCGATTTCTCCTCTAGGAAATACTTCTGAAGGAGTTTGGAAAAAATATCTCGACAATCAGCATTGTTTTTCGAAACAGTTTCTGGACCAGCAGGAAACTTCGGTTGCGACTCTGGATCAGAAATCGAAACAAATTATTGCCGAAATACGCGAATCGGATATTAAATATAAATTCTTAGATGATTCGGTTTTATTTGCTATAGCGGCTTCGCGAAAGGCAGTCGCACAGGCAGGATGGAAATCAGAGGATGTTTTCGGAATTAATATTGGTTCATCACGCGGTGCTACAGATTTATTCGAAAAACATTATGCAGGATATCTTGAGACCGGAAAAGCCCAAACCCTGGCCTCGCCTACAACAACTCTGGGAAATATTTCGTCCTGGATTGCACACGATTTGCAAAGTAATGGTCCTGAAATTTCTCATTCTATAACCTGTTCGACAGCGCTGCATGCATTATTAAACGGCGTTGCCTGGTTAAAATCCGGAATGGCTGATAAATTTTTGGTAGGAGGGAGTGAAGCGCCATTGACTGATTTTACCATTGCTCAAATGCGAGCTCTTAAAATATATTCAAGAATTAATCAGGATGAAGATTCCTGGCCAAATCTGGCTTTTGATTTTGAAAAAACGCAGAATACTATGATTTTGGGTGAAGGTGCTGCGATTTGTTGTGTAGAAGCCGGGGAGAAGGAAAATGCAATTGCATATGTGGCAGGAGTTGGTTATGCAACGGAGATTTTAGAACATAATATTTCTATTTCTGCCGAAGCAACCTGTTTTCAGAAATCGATGAAAATGGCTTTAAAAAATGTCGGTTTAGAAAGTATTGATGCCATTGTAATGCATGCTCCGGGAACTATAAAAGGGGACATCACCGAATTACGTGCTATAGAAAAAGTTTTTGGATCTCAATTGCCATTACTAACAACTAACAAGTGGAAAATAGGACACACCTTTGGGGCATCAGGAATGTTGAGTATAGAATTAGCATTATTAATGTTTCAGCATGATACTTTTATTGAAGTGCCTTTTGGAACAAAACAACATCAGACAAAATCTATAAAAAAAGTTTTAGTGAATGCTGTTGGTTTTGGAGGGAACGCTGTCAGTATTTTGATTGAGAAAGCGTAATTTATTCTTTAACGATAAAAAAATCCATCAGCTACAGCTGATGGATTTTTTTTGAATTCATGATTTTATATTATTGAAATATAATTTTTCTGGTTATTGTAGCGTCATTTTCTAAAGTTACTTTTACCAATAAAACCTGATTAGCTGATGGCAGGTTTTGAATTTGAAGTTCAGTATTTGCAACTTTTTTCTTGTTGTAGAGCAGTTTTCCTGTTACATCAAAAATGGTTACTTCTTTTATGTTTTCTTTGGATGATACAACGTTTA
>Ga0116227_10000125_pt1 | contig 126654 bp, 76 predicted proteins | sample S1TSphgellanicum_FD_89693 | JGI IMG/M metagenome (GOLD analysis project Ga0116227, IMG submission 89693) | Host-associated microbial communities from peat moss isolated from Minnesota, USA - S1T2_Fb - Sphagnum magellanicum MG | ecosystem: Host-associated > Plants > Peat moss > Unclassified...
AAATATTGTTTGTGTATTTTAAAAATTTTTAAAAAAAACTTTTTAAATTTTAGAAGTATTTATGTTGGTGGGAAATTTAGAAAATAAAAAAATAAAAAATATGGGGGGGAAAACCCCCCCCCCCCCCCCCAAAAAACCATGAGTTCAAAAAATTTGTTAATCAAAGTTTAAAACTAGGTTTCTTAAACTTTGATTAAGTTAAAATCTAACTAGTTACAAGGAGGTTACCCTCCTCCTCCCAAGAACTTTCATTTTAGTGGGTTTAAGAGGGGGCATGGCTCACAATGACATTAAAAAAAAGTTCTTTAACTTGTTATCTATTTTTTTCTTTTAATTTTTTTCTATTATGTGTTTCAACTCTCCTTGCCATCTTCAAAAAAAATTTGGTGCTTTCTCTGACTCAATTGTTTTGTCCTTATAATTGGTTTTGTTTCTCCTATTAACTTAGTTTCACTCTTTTTTTTTCATTGTGCTTTTACTTATTCTTAATCACTTATTTTGTTGTAACTCACTTTTGATTCGATTCAACAATTTGTTTTATTCCTTATTGCTTGCTCCAACTTGCACCTATTACAAGTATTCACTTTAATTCTAAGTCCATTTGTTGCTTAAGCTGGTATTTGCTTTGATTCATTCTTGTTATTGCAACCCTTGGCTTGGGTGAGACAAAGTGTGTTGAACAAGGAATGAATAGAAAGCATGGCATGAACCAAAGAAAGTTAAACAAACATTTCACTTTTGATAACTAGAAGCAAGGCAATGAAAACTTAGAAAATGAATAAACACATTTCAACTTGAAAGAATATTTGATAGAATATGAATTCATGGAATGTGAAAAATGTGTATTTTCATTTAAATAAAAGTGACAAACATTAAATGTTATGATTCACATAATCTAAATGTGAACAACAATTCTTCTATGCACAAGACTTGTGAATCCATATGGAGAAATTGAATTTGAATTTAAAACAAATAAGCAAATGGAAAAAATGTGTCCATGTTCACAAAAGTAAAGGTGATTAGCATTAGACATGTTTTTAAAGAATTCAAGGGTGTTCATTGTGATGAAAGCATCTGTCTATTGCATGGCTAATGTGGGTGGGGTTCGTTGTAATGTCTTAGCACCATGTTTATGGGTTTTGCCATCAACAACCTTTTCAACTTCACAAGTTTCTCTCATTCCTAAAATTTAAATTACAAGTGGGGGCTTCAAATGAAATTAATGGTTCATTTACCAAATTGACAACTATTCACGTGAATTGATCGGTGCTTGCAAGGTAAGGTGGCCCAATTTTTTGTAGAGTGTTGTGCATTTACATGTTATTAACATGGCATAAAAATAATAATTTTTCAAATTTGTGGCTAGATTTAGATTATCAACTTGAAGATGGAAACATACATTTTAAAAAATTACAATATATATACATCAAATATATAATAATGGACTTTTGAAGTTGAAAAATATGGCCTAAGTGCCTCTATATACATGCATTTTTGTGTCTGAATTTTATTTGGGATATATTCTAAGGACTCAATATATGATATTATGATAAAACAAAAAAAACTTATGTGCAAAGAAATTGCTAAAAAAAGTAAACCCAAAAAAAGTTATGAACTTTTGAATGGCTTAAAATGAACCATATTTTCGTAAGTCCATATCATAATCATTTTTTAATGGATTTCAATTTTTATTCCTTAAACATGTACATTAAAGAAGTTTTTAGAATGGATTATTTTCATATGGGTTTTTTAGTTCATTAACCACCATGTAATTCCTCACGAAATTAATGATATCAAAATACACTATCATTTTAACACCACCATATGGACTTTTAGGGAATGGAACATTTGCCAAAAATGAGCCACCTTAGAGTGCATACACCCTAATCTTGCATGATTTTATTTTTTTAATTGTGTACTTCGAACAACTAGAGTTTTGTTCATAACTTGCAATTTCATATTCTAGATTAAATTTTACAAACTATTAATGAAGTATTAATCAAACCTAGGATTCCAATCAACTTTCAAAAGCTTTTCCACTGCTTCATATATATCAAATCAACAATTTTATTCACTAGTCTCAAAAGGTATTTTGTGTCTTCTTCTATTTTTTCTTCATTAACAAAAAGTGATTTTTGCAAGATGGATGCACTAAACATTGTAGTAAATTTAACAAGAAAAATCCTTGATGATTATAATAGTTCCAAATTCTTTTATAATGACTTCAAAAAAAAAGTTGTACATTTGATTGTAATATAAGGCTTGCACAAAAAATACAAATTTTACTTTGGGGGGAGGTCTCTATTTGTAAATTTTATTTAACAACTAAAATAAAATGGTATTTTTTGGTATATTATGAAATAACATAATATTATAAATATATTTTAAGCATATTTTCATAATCAATTGTAGGCATTTTATTTGCATTCAACAAAACTATTTTTAAAAATTCAATAAATTGCACCTTGTAAGTTTTTACACACAATTTGGAATAAAATGGAAGTGATTTTCCCATGAATTTTTATTTTAATATTGGTCATATTTGGTTTCAATGTCAATATCCAATTCCAAAAGTATGTTTTTAAAAAATTTATTTAAGATGTAACTTTTGTATTTAATAAACAATACAAGAAGGTCATGTGTACATTTTTGCTTGAATAGCTTTCTTTCGATGTAGACCTTTGGTTGTTTTATGATTATTTCCTTTCCAAAGGACGATAGAAACAAATTACAAGCGTAATCCATAGAAGGAATTCTAGGGGTTATAACAAGGTTATTAAAAGATATCATTGTTTTTTTTAAATGTAGAAAGGTGATTGTTAGTCATGATATAAAAGTAAATGAATTGGTTTTCATTAGAGATCAATACTTATAAACAATGGGAGTTTCCAACATCCATAAAAAGGAGATCAAATTGTGAAAAATAAGTTAAGTCCAAAATGGAAAATCTTACTCATTTCAACCCTTATGTTCATAGTTACCATTATTTGTGACTTGTTTGATTGAAATTAGAGTAGTGCTTCATAACACAATTGTTGCAAGCATTTTTAATTATATTTTCTTATTACATTAGGGTTTCAACCACCTTTGTAATTGTAGATGCAACTTGTTTTATGCACATTATGCGGATTGGATGAAAGAAAGATGAAAAGCTAGTTATTATCAACTATGTTCAATGGCATCCAATAATGACTATCATTTAATTCATGAACTTTCAAATGATCCAATTTCACTAACCAATCCTTCTTGATTAATGAACACGTACATTTTGATTCAAAACTTGAGGTTTGAATGACATTTAATTCAAATAAACCATTGTAGTCAAGTTGCATGATCAAAATGGACCATGTTGGTCAAAGTGGCTAATTACTTCTAGTCAAGTTGGACCAAAAAAATGACACCTTAGCTCGAGATGGCTAATGGTTTTTTAGTTAAATGAAACATTTAATACTCAAATTGGATAAAAACAAATGACATCCCTACTCAAAATGGCCAAAGGTATTCTAATCAAATGGGACATATTGTGTTAATTAATAGGCCAATATAAATAGGTGAGTAGGTAGCCTACCATTCTTCCATTTGAAGGACATTAAATCAACAATGGGTACTTATTACAAATAATACAAAATTATTGTCCATTTTTTTCCTATAACTGCCCAATTGCCCAAAATGTGTTTAATTATCACTAAACACATCTCGATGCTACTTAGACAAAACATTGTGTCCAAAGTATGAAATGGGCACTAGGAAGCATATTATTATGCCTCTTGATGCCTCTTAGTGTCCATTACATGCCCAAAACATGCATAACAAAACCCAAGATTTGTGTATGAGCATTGCCCATCATTTTTATTTAAAAGATATCAATGGATTCAACAAAGGATAGACAAGAAGAAAAAATAGATGATACTTTTGTGTTGGTTACAATAAAGACCCATTATTGATTTAGTGTGGAGTCCTTCCATCCTATAACCTACCTACATCCTATCTCCTACAATTACCTACCCACTTACTTTCTACTTTTGACCTCCTACAATCTACCTGCTACTTCCTACTTACCATGTTACATATTACCTAGGTTTATCTACCTTCAACCTACATAGTTATGATAACCTAGGTATCCTACTTACTTACATGCCTAATTCCTACCTCCTGCAAGTACTATCTACCATCCTACAACTCACCTAGGTCTACCTACTTCCAACCTACATATTCATAATTTCCTAAACTTCCTACTTACCAACCAACCAACCTACCATCCTACAACCTACTAATTTATAATTACTAAACTTTCATACTTACCTACATAAATTTAATCGTGTACAACAAGATGTGAAATAAAAAACTTGACAAAAATTGTTATCATATGAAGGTGTGGTCCTTTCATAAAGTCTATTTGGTTTATCATTGTGAAAGTGAAGAGTTCAACTCCTAAACATATAATATATGTACATAGTTACAAGTCTAGGGTCCATAGGCTCGCAACAACCTACCTACCTACCATAATTTTTATTTATTTTTGAAAATATTTTTTTAATTGACTTTATTTGGGCAAAAATTTAATAGTTGAAGTGCATAGTCCAATGATCCGTTATTCTACTAGGAAAAAAAATCACCCTTGTCACACATGACATGTTGAAATTTACTTGTTCAAAATGATTGGATGGTCTTTCTTATAGTTTTTTTATATTGCATTTTTTAATATTAGATTTTTTAATCAATTGAACCAAGAATTTTATGAGTGAATGGATGATAATTGAATTGTTTTTGCAACTTGTAATATGTATATGTGAACATAATTGATTAAATTAGATGAGGTGCCTTGTTCAAAATTTGTGTTGCAATTATAGATCCAAGTTACAAAAAATGTTGTTATGCATAAATGAAGAAAATCCAAAGTTGGAGATAAATACATGATAAAGAGGTGTTTTCCCACAAAGGAACACCGTTTAAGATGTCACAAATGTAGTTTTATTGCACATAACAACCAAAAGAACTATAGATTGTTGATAAGTTGTTAAATATTACCAAATATTAGGTCATTTAAGTACATACCTTGATGATTAATAACTAATAAAATTTGTATTGTTACATATCATAAATTGATAGTTATGAAGTTGATTCTCTATAAGTAAAAGGACAATTTCATCACAACCAAATAAAGACTACATAAGGATTGCATTTTTAACAATTTTTCTTGTTGGAACTTATTGAATTAACATAACTTATCTATAATTATACTATTAAAAAAAATCAGCATTATGCTTCAATTTTATGCTTCAAAATTCAACATAGGTTTTTAAAGTCTTTTTAAAAAATCTTGAGTGGAACTCCTTATAAACATGAAAAAACCCAAAGTGATTAACATAAAATTGGAAAAACTTCGATCCCAAAATGAATAGTTGGAAAATAGTTGTAAAACAACATTAGGCTAAGTGATGGAATTAAAATATAACCTATCTCCATGTGTATCAACCATCCTTAAACTAGTTTCCAAAGCTTGATTAGCCAATTGAGACATTTCTTGCATTAAACAATTCAATTGCATTTACAAAAATCTAACACATCTACCACATATAACAACATATGTGTTATTATAGAAAATACCTAGAAGGAACTTTTTCTTTGGAAAGGAAAGAATGATTTTCACAATCTTGTTGTACATTTCCATATTTAGTTAGATTCCAAACCTTCAAACAAAGCCACCAAAAAATCCTATTAAGTCATTTATGGTCATTTGCGGTTTTAATTAAAGATTAGCTGATGTAAACACATTGGCAACAACTCTTGCATCTACAAATAATATTCAAATGTGAATTAGTGATATTAATTCATATTCATCAATGTCCATTAACTACCAAACAACATTTGAAGGTTTGAAAATTATGTCATAAGCCCAAAACAAACCTACTAGAAATGTCAAAATGTCCATTAATGACATTAATACATATTTATCAATATCCACGAACCTTCAAACAACATTCCAAAAGTCTAAAATTTACATCATAAGCCCAAAATTGATTTGCTAGAGGTGTTATAACATCCATTAATGATATTAGTTAAATCTCATTAACATCCATAAGATCACAAACAACATTTGAAAATTTTTAAATCCCTTTTTAAAGGTGAAATAAACCTATTAAAGGTGTTGAAATGTTCCCATAATTAAGTGTTTGACAAACAAAAGAATTCAAAATTTGTAAAATACAAGATTTGATTAACAATTTATTCACTTTATTCTACCAAAGATTGTAAGCATTGTAAACTCAACACAATTATGATGTAAATCATATATTTAAAATTTATATAAAATAAGAATTCAAGAATGCAAGGTGATAATCTAGTGTTTGTGTTTTGCCCATAAGTAGGTTGTAGATAGGTCCTATTAAATGACTAGGTAACACCTATTACCTACCACTACCTATACCTAATAATATTACCTACTACCAATATATTACCTTATAGTAGTATACTCTATGCATTTTTGACACTATTAATAGGAATTGGGTACAACATGTATTACTTATGGTACTACTAATAGGTAGAGGTGTACATATTCCAATAGTTTGTCCATCACAAACAAACATCGATAAGAAAACAATGGAGAAAAAAATAGTTAACAAGGGCAAAAGTACTATGATCATTGATTTACAAATTTTTTGTGAACAAAAGATCTTCAAGGTTGCAACATATGTGAACATTAAAACCTCCAATATCAATTGTCGTATGTGGGGTAGCCTTTCAAAATGTTGTACCCACATAATATTTGAATAGTTCTAGATTTGATATTAAGCTCCTTTCTTTACGATCACATAGGTATTTTCTATATGAAGAAAAGACAACTTTCAACTCAATAACTGTTCAACTTCACCTTCATCCATCTTGATGACGGGTATGTAATGTCCACTTGTCAAATTTTGACTCTTCACTTATAAGTGACAAAGTGCATCCAAAGATACATTGGCATACATGTTTTTAGAGCAATGTTTTCAACCAAAATGATATTTACACATTACTTTTGATGAAAGTACAACCTTTGAACAATGTCAAACACCCTAAACCAATAAATATGCACCAAATACAAATGCCTTTAAAAAGGCCAATAAACGAAAATGCCTGCTTTTGATTAGCTAATCATAATGATTTTGTAAAAGTGATAGCATTTAATTACCTAGTCTTTCACATTACATTGTCCAATTTTTTCATGTTCATGGGTGAGCACTGAGGAATGAGGATGGGGAAGTAATTAACTATGTTATATGTGATAAACACTAGTACAAGCTCAATTTGGGGAGGTGGGTGGAGACCCCCTTTGGACTACACATTCACTTCCATGCACTTGACACCTTTCAATTTGTTAGCTATATGCTGGGATCTTTTGTCAAGTTCATTTTTCCTAGTCATAAGGTGAAATGTACCCGTTGGACTACTATGCACTAGAGATTCGAACTACCCCTAATTTTTAAAAAAAAACATATTAGAGATATCCACAAAGTAAGGAAAACATAACACTTGTACCCATGTTTGAAAAAGGCAATGAGATTAAAAAAATGAAAATAATACACTAGGCTTTAAAGGGGACTCAAGCTCATATTAACACCAATTTGGTTGAGTTTGAGTTTCACCCTATCTCTTCTTTCTCAATGGCCTTCAACCAATCATTGCTTAGTACTATGTGTATTACAACTATAAACGTTCTCAAACCTCATGCATTTAATCTTGAGTTCTAGCATCTTTTTGCCTATACCGTAATACCTTGGTCAATTTGACATTGGTTATATTATTTTCAGAAATGTTGAAAATTTCAAAAATCATTTCTTCCAAATCAAAAAAATTGTAAGGACAATAGTGAATATTTAGAAATATTCCATTTGTTGAAATGAATTTTTCAAAATTAATTAATTATTCAATGGAAATGCATTGAAATGACCAAGGTATTACAATATGTAATAAAATTTCATACTTTGTAGAAAACAATGTTAGAGATTGAAAGATGGGTTGGGGGATTAAAAAGTGCCTGAAAAGGGGTCGCTTTATGGATATCCCTATTGAGTGCAAATTGAAATGTCTTGACTGCAAATTTTTTGTTCTTTTTTAATTTTGTTTCAATGATGTGGATTTAAGAAGCCATCTTAATGGGATGGAAGTTCATCCAAGAAAATTCATAAAATCTCAAAATGAAATAAAGTTCATTCAAGAAATAAAATATATAATTTCATTTCATCCATGAAATGTAGACACCACATGTGAATTCAAACCGTCAAACTCAATCAACATCTGCTAAACCACCCTAACACAATCCCTATTTTTTTTTCCAAAGAGTTTGTAAAGAGACATTTGACTAATTTTTGAAGGCCATGACACCCACAAAAATTCCCAGGATGTCCGTAGGTAAAGGATGTCCTTCCTATCAACCTTGATTTCATGGATGAATTTTCAATTGAAAGTTTAGCTTTCCATCCATGAAATTTTATTAATAATATTGCATCAACAAAACTTTATCCATCCACCCATTGAAAATCCACAAATGATATTTAATGCATGTTCATCCATGGAATTTGGATGATTTTTAATGCAAAAAATAAAATTGTGAATAAACAACATTTCATGGATGAAATAATCACATAGTGTATTTCTTGGATGAACCAATTCTTGCATTTTCTTTGGGATTTCTAGAATTTCCATGGATGGATTTTCATCTCATTATGATGGCTTCAAATGCAAATCACTCACAAATGGATTCAAATTTTAAAGAAAATATGAAATCACAAATTGGCAAGTTGGAGTTAGCAAGTAGGGAAAATGTGAACTTTTCAATTTGGCAAAGTGGAGTTGTCAAAATAGCCAAATATGGAAATGGCAATGTGGACTTTGCAACTTAGCAAAGTGGAGTTTGACAAACTAGGAAAAGTGAAGTTGGCAAAATACCCAAGCATTTGGTATTCCATGTAGAACATTGTTAACGGATTTTTCTATTCCCATTAAGGTGGTTCAACTTCTAATTTTTTCAAACAACATGTTTCTAACAATAGATACATACAATATTTTAATAAAACTTGAACTAACTACAATCCTAAACTAACATGTACACAAATTGCTCAATGCTTAAATTGGTTGAAAGCAAAATGATTCATGTTCCATATATGAAAATTGAAACACATAATCAAAGATGAAATCAAAAAGCTCTTCAATAGGTCTGTCCTCCTAGTCTTATACCGGCTATTTCAAAATACAACAGTTATAACTTACCATTATCAACAATCATTAGCTAGTATGTAAACTATCAATCCAAAATTTCAAAAAATTACACCTTGTCTAACACATGTCCAACTACCAATTTTGTTAAGTATAGGTTCCATTTGTTAGGTTTAATAACCTACTTAGACTATCAACCTATTAAGTCACCTACTACCAAATATACGTAACATTATCCTCCTTTAAAATCTACATTTTGTCCTCAAAATGTTAGCTCAAAGTCCAAGGTTAGATTGGCCTTTTATAACCAATTGGTTGATGATTTCTTCAATATGTTCAACACTTGCTATTTCCACAAGTTCAATTTGATTCAAAATTTGAAGATTGGTTAATGTTATAGTCTTCTGTCGATCAAGTGTGTCTTCAAAGGTTGCCATGGGTGTTGTGAATACCTCTGAAGCATGCGGGGTATTTAATATCAAAGTAACTTCTTGACCTATCCCTGTATGGTGTGGGGTTAGAGGTACATTAGTAGATAAGATTCCAAAGATTCTAATTTACTATCGAGTGTAGTGAATGAAAGATTAACAAGTTCAACTTATTTCTTATTAGATCTTTCACTATCTTCCACAAGTTTACTGACAATAATGGTCGCTAGAACATGTATAGTAAAAGTTTAAATGGGTAAGGGTATGATTTCTAAACCTATTCCACCTTTTAATGGACTAACTAGTTTGGTAATAGGTTGTACCATAGATGGCATCGTTGGAATTCTATTACTAGTTCCAATTTCCACATAACAAAATTCAAGGGTTTGTACTTGAAATCAAATAAAACAATTTGATAAACTTGTAGCTCAAGTTAGTAACTTTGTTCATTAGAACGAGCTAGCTTCATACTATCCTAAATCTATTTTTCTATGAACTTTTGAACAATTTGCCACCACTCTTTCCACTTGGAGTTTCTATTTCCCAAGGTTTGGTTTTGCACTTAAAGTAATGTATTCTCCAACAATAACTCCTCAAACTCCTTCAACCTATTGTTCATTCTAATAGGTAGAATGGGACTAGGTTTATTGAGTTGTATTTTGGCTATCTCATACTAACCATTTTAGTCTTGGATTTGAGCAACTAGACTTTGTTTTTTCCTATCAAATTATATGTGGGCAGCTACATGTTGCTCCTTGAGATCTTGATAGGTTTGCTCCAAATCAATTATGATACCATGTTGTTCCACATTAGATTCCTTCATTTTGGCATAATATCGCATCATTTGTTCTAAATCAACTTGAAGACAATTCAAATCATTATGGGTCTTCCAATTGAACTAATACTGACATACTCTTGTTGCAAGTCTCAGTTTTCCTAGCAACATGTTTTGCCTCTTTCAACCTATTAGACAAGTTATGGTTTTCATGCTAGACCTATTTAATTATCCTTTGATTGTGACCAATTCTTTGTCATGGTTCTTCAAAGTTTTCTACATTGTCTCTAGTTCTAGGCTATAGGTTTATAGGCAGTTGTGGGTCTCAAATAGGTTTTCTTTGACTTGCTCAAACTCAACTTTAAGGTTTGAAACTTCCTACAATGTCCCTAACTAGGTTGTGGCATTTTGAGCAACTTACTCCAAAAACATGTTAATTTGTCTCAAAGTTTATGGGGAATGACCAGAAATTGGGACATGTTGAAATTTAAAAAACTATGGGTTTTCCATTTATACATGTTCAATTATAGGTTGAACAAGTTGGAATGATTTTATAGCTACAACTATAGGTTCTATAATGGAAACTACATGTTTAATAGACACAAAAGGTTTAACTTAGATGTTATCAATTACCTAATCTAGGTTAGGTTTAAGTTCTTCCTCAATGATGGCTTGTGTAGTTGTTGCATTAAGCTTTTATCCTCCTCCACCTCCAATTTCATCTGAATAGGTTCACTCTTCATCCTCTTCCGAATCAACAACTAATGATTTGAAAGTAGTCTTTGATTTTTTTCTTGGTGGTGAGGTAATAGGTTGAAGGCTTAACATGTCCCTTGGTGTAAGTGGTTTTTGCATGTTTTTAATCAATTCTATGGTAAAAGGTGATGTTGTAATCAAGGGTGCTAGTCTTCTATCTTTCAAAAACTACTCCCTAATAATAAATTTAGGTGAAACTTGTCGGTGCTGTGTGATTTGGCATTTTTAGTTAGTTGGTGACATAGGTTCCTCTAGGGTTGTTGCTCTTGATGGAGGCACTTCAGATAAAGAGAACCACTTCCTAAACATAGAATCTAAGATAAGCCTTGAATAATAATTATCTACTTTGGTTTTGTTAAAAATTGGGTTAGTTGTTGTCTTCTTCTAGGGTTCGGTCTAACGAATTAATTCAACCAGTAACTAGTTCAACACTATGGAACATTAATTAACAGGTTGCCCCCTAGTAGCTAGGTCAAAAGTAATAGCAATTTGGTTGCTAAAATAAGCTAACCTTTCTCTTAAATAAATGTTTTGCAAAATAGTTACAAATCTTGCATGAAATTCCTCTTTCATGCATATCAATTCCACTCTTCATTCTCAACAAAAACATGTGGTCTTGCAATTCTTTTTCAACCATTTTTGGCTTCCTCAAAAGTTACATTTGCAACATTTATTGCTCCTTCCTTGGAAATTCGAAATTATTCATGAATAAATACCTAATTAATGAGAATCTTTTGACCATGTGCTCGTCCTAGAATTCTTCCATCCTCTATTGCTTCCTAGGTTCCTAGGAAATCTCGTAACATGTCTTCTCTTAGCATTGTCCACTATAGGTTGAACAAACCTTCCAAACTTACTTGTCTAGCCCATTTGAGTTCATTGGAGTCAATCTTCATCCACTACAACATTTTTTGGTTCTCCTTCACCTTGGACATTGGTTTTTTTTTAACATGTTATTCAACCTATTCTTCTACAAGTGCTTTGCCTTTTTGGTTCATCATGGTTCTTCTTCCTAATCTTGGGCGCTAAGGGATAATGTTGGAAACAAGTCCCTCTTTCAAAAGTTCTTGGATAAACTCTTTTCCACTATTCAAAAGTTGCTATAGCTCCTTCTCTTCCGCATGTTTTGATTCATGAACTAATTGTGGTTGTTCCTCAACAACAAGTTGTTACAATTCCTCCTTTTCCACAAGTCTTAACACAAGAACTAGTTGTGGTTGTTCTTCAACAACATGTTGTTGCAATTCCCCCTCTTCCATGGGTCTTGATGCAGAGACTGTTTGTAATTGTTCATCAATAGCAAGTTGAGGTCTAATCTCCACTTCTTCTTCTAAATATGAAATAACAATAACTTATGGTACTAGTTTTGTTATAGAAGTTATGATTCTCCTTAGAAAGTTTAGTGTTGTTTTTAATTCCTCTTCCACTCCTTATTTTTCTATTATTGCTCAAAAGCCTTAATTTCTTTTGCTATAGGTGCGCGTGAAGCAAGCAATTCTACATAAATCACTCCAATTAATTGAACATGTTCCACTCTTTTTTTCCAATTGGTTCCCTTTTAAAAACTTCAACTTTTCTTTCAACTTCCTTTTCTTTTGCTTTTTTTCTTAGCCTTTTTAAAGTATTTTGGCTCATGGCCCTGATCAATGTGAAGAAGTAAGTGAAAACAAATAAATAGAATGAAAAACACGATGGTTTTTTACATTGTTTCAAGTAAAAATGACTATGTGGTTGTGAATGGACACAAGTTTTAAGGTTAGAGACTCCTAAACGATAAACATCAATAAGTGCCTTTCCAAACATGTCATTTTGATCATTATTCACCGTTACATTATTGTCCTAAATAGGTAGATTATGATAATGATGAACACACACATTTGTTCCTTTAATGTTTCCAGGTGTCAAATGATTACTAACCAATTCAAATTCTATAGGTTGAAAATCTTTAAGTTCAATAGGTAGTGGTATAGGCTCTATGGTTTGAATAGGTTCATTAGTGACCAAGTCACTACATTTGACGAATACAAGTTGCAAAGTTTTATCTTCAATGAACATGTATAACTTCAACTTGTTAATGTTAATAAACATTGGGTTAAATTCAAACTTATCAATGGTGACAAGTAAAATGATATTATTAGGCAAACATAATTGTATTCTATAAGGTCCAAACTAGCTTCTCTGAAATTTCAAAGCATGTTTGGAAACAATTCCTAATAACCATGATACATAGTTTCCAAATTCAAACTTGGTTTTAATGAATCGATTATGTGACCATAATGATATGTTCCACTAAATAGAAACAATTATATCCTACACAGTCAACTAGTTTTCCTATACTTTTCTAATTCAGATAGTTAACTAATTAGGACTTTAACGTGTTATCGATTTTTGTTTTCACCAGGGCTAAATGGTAATAGGTATTCTATAAGTAATAATGGATGTAACCCATAAACCAGCTGAAATGGGATATGACCGATTCCAACTTTATAAGCAGTTTGATATGAAAATAAGACTATGGATAGGTGTTCATCCCAATCATTTCTATTCTCATTAACCAATTTGGTTATAAAGTTCCAAAAACCTTATTTGTAGACTTAACATGTCCATTTCCTTGTGGACAATAAATAGTAGAATTGGTATGTTTAAGGATAAAATGGTTAGTAAGGTATTTGATCACGTCATTGATAAAATGGGTACCTTGATCAATCAAAATGGTTAATGGACATCCAAATCTCGTAAAAGTGTGTTCGTATAGAAACTTGGCAGTTATTATAGCTATGTTGGTGCAAAGTATTCAAGCTTCCACCCACTTTGTTGCATAATTAGTGATTACCAAAATGTACTAGTTACTTGATAATCTGCTTGTAGGTTTAATAGGTCTAATAAAATCCAATCCCCATTTTTGAAATGGTTCTTTAAGTACTGTGGTAACAAATTTGGCCAAATTTTAAGTTAATAAGTTACTTGTTTTTTGACATTGGTCACAAGTTTGACAATATTGATGAACGTCTTGACTCATAGTCGACCACCAATAATTAGCATCTAGGATCTTCTACACAATGATGTTCGAAGAGAAATGCCTTCCTGTAACTCCTTCATGTAATTTTTGCAAAATTATGGATACATGTCCTAGTTGCAGTACTTGATGAAATCTATTATCTTGTCCAAATCTATACATTATTCCTTCTTGAAGCATGAATAGTTTAGCTCTTTGGGCTAAATATTATTTTTGGGATGTTGTAAATTTCTTTGGGATCACTCCTTCTAATAAATATTCATACACATTCTATAATCACTCAGGTTGTAAAGTAAACAAAAAAAAATCATAGGTTTGATCAAGTACTCCAACAAGTTTAGTTTAATTAAGTAAACTACTCAATGCATTTGCCATTAGATGGGATCTACCAAGTTTGTGAACCATTTAATTAACTTGCCAGAAACCTATGGCTTGTTAATTAAATATATTAAAGTTGTGTGATCCACAAAAAATGTAAACATGTTGCCTAATAGGTAATGCTTAAATTTTGTGTAAGGCATGAACCATAACTAAAGCCTCTCTTTCTGTAATAGTATAGTTTCTTTCAACATAATTAAATAGTCTTGATGATTACATAACATGTTGATCTATTTTACTTATTGGGTTTGGGCCAAGATTACTACTACTGCTAATTAAGATGCATCAATGTAAACATGAAATTCCAGTTCCCAGTTAGGACTGATAAGTATAGGAGCTTGAATGTACTAGTTCTTGATTTTTTCCAAGTAGTTTGACATTTAGCAGTCCATTCAAATACTTTAGATTTTCTGAGTAACTTGGTGATTGGTGCCATAACAAAAGCAAAATTTCTAATGAAACATTTGTAAAATTGTGCCATTCCATTGGAAACTTGAATCTCTTGAAGTGTTTTGGGCACTAGCATTTTGACTAAAGCCTCTATCTTCTTAGGATCATGTGTTTTCCTCTCTTTGGAGACTATAAATCCTAAAATAATTCTAGAACATACCATAAATGCACATTCATTTAGATTCAAACTAATGCCATGTTTTTTGCATTAAAAAAATATTTTCTAAGTTTTTCCAAATGAGTAGATAGGTCACTAAAATAGTAAAATCATCTAGAAAAATCTTCATGAACATATCAATGTATTCACGAAAAGCTTTGGTGATTGCCCTTTGATAGGTAGGTGGTCCATTTTGACCCCAAAAGGCATTACAACCCATACAAAAGCCCCCCAATCAATAACAACAGCGGTTTTATATTGGTTTTTTGGTGCTATGGAAATATAATGGTATCCAAAAAAACCATTTAAAAATGTATAAACCTCATGTTTAGCTATAGTGTTAATAACTTCATCAATAAAAGGTAATAGATCCTTTTTCGTAGCTGCATTAAGTTTTATAAAGTCCACACAAATTCTTAGTTTCCCATTTTTCTTAGGCACTATAACTATAAGTGATAGCCAAGTAACCTTTTCAACATGTTTAATAAAACTTGTAGCAAACAATTTGTTAATATCTTGTTTGATAATGGTTACATAATTAGGATTTAACCAATACCTTATTTGATGAATAGGTGGTATCAATGTGTCCAACTCAATCTGATGTTGAGTTATGTCATGTGGTATACCCTTCAAATCTTTGTAAGTCTAGGTGAAGATGTCCTTGAACTCCTTTAGTAATTCAATCAATTGATAATTGACAACAAGTTCCAAAAAACAATTTTGGTTTCATAGCAAACATCAAATCTTCCTCTTCCTAAGATATTCCAAAATGGAAGTCATAACAAACTAACACTTCTGAACATTTGGTTGGTGCTCCAAGTTTTTTAATAACATGTATGGTTATAATTGTACCGGTTCCTTGTATAATGTTAGTATTGTTGCCCTAATCATGAGACACTTTAACATTCCTTATCCAAGGAATACCTAACAACATAGAATAATTAGAGTCTAATTCAATATTTTGAATTATAGTAAAGTCACTAATAGGGAACTCCATAAACAAGAATTTTAAGGTCTTTAATCAAACCTAAAAGTTTGGCAATGGTTTGATTAGCCATACATAGATTATAAGATGCAAGTTTTGGTTTTGATAGACTTGATTACACCCTAAGCTTCTCCATAATAATATTAACTCCAAAACCACCATTTAAAAGCACATCTTTAATGAAGTTATTCCTTACTTGAAGTTATATTACAACCATTTGATGATCAATGGTTATTAATGCAATTGTTGGTTCTGGTAAAACAGGTTTTGATGGTATTGATTTGAAAATATAATGTTTGATATCAAGAATCACTCACAATAATTGACCTAAGTTCAATGTATATTTGGTTTCTAACATTTATTTACTGATATCCCTTAAAATTTCTTTTAAAGTCTTATTTGTGAAAACTTGTTTTGAAATGACAAGTTGGTGATTTGCTTCACTAATTCAATTGTTTTTTATTGGTTGAGTCATGGTTGGATTATTAGGCAATCCAGCCCAATTACTTTGTAACGAACCCTCATTGATAGTAGTAGGTTGTTTTCCAGCCCCACTATGTTGTAGTTGTTTAACAGTTTCAATGAACAAATTTTGTAGACATTCGTCTTATTGCCAATCTTTAGCTCCTTTGGCTTTAATCGATTCCCTTTCCTTCAACACTTGTTGTTTTGACTATTAATTGCAAGTGGTAACATCAATTACTACATTGACTAACACATTATCGATTTTAGGTGGTTTAGGTGTTGTCATGGAGTTATAACTAACATGTTTAATTTTGAACATGTTATGTACCTCAATTTTCCTAGGGCATTTTCCGAATCTATGTTCTACATTAGAACAAATTATACATGGATAATGAGCAAGTGTTTTTCCTGATTTAACAAGTTGGGTTTTAGTTTTTGTTATAAGTTCTATAAATTTAATTATAGTGGTTGGCATGACTGGTACTTCTTTTGTCCTTTTATGATAAGTTTCCACTGAATGTCTGATTTTACCACAATTGGTACAGGTTAATGTTGATTTAGCTGTAACAACAAGTACTACAAGTTTAATTATTGCATTAACCTCTAGTGTGGTTAGTAGAACATTGTAACTCAAACTAATAGGTGCACTTTCCTCACATACTACAACAACTTCTTTGTGTTCAATTAAAGTATTTATCTTCATTCTTACAGCTATTAATTTTAGGTAAGGTAATAAACCTACCTTAAAAATAGTGGTGAGAAAAACATTTGTTGCTTTAACCTGTAGATAGTTAGTTAATTTCAATAAGTGTTCATAATAAACCTCAACACGTTCTACAATTTGTTGTTGTATGTTTCACAATTGCATATAGACCTCTTCACCATGTTTCACCATTCTAAATCACTTGCAAAATGCTTGCTCCAATTCTTCAAAAATGCAGCTTAGATGGTCTTGAACATAGGCTTCTCCCTATTTAGAGATACTATCCCCAAGAATAAAACCAAACAAGTTGATGATGTCAACTTCCACTAGTTCACCATTAACTTTAATGGCCTTCTTGAATGCTCTGATGTGAAAATCCGGATTAGTGTCTTTGACATAAATTGGATATTGTAACTTCCTGTATGGTAGTTTGGTTGTTGGTTTTGATACAAGTTGCACAATAGGTGGTTGATACCATAATGGTATGAACATGCATGGGTCAGGTGCTGGGCATCCATAAGATCCAATAGGTGGATTGAAAGGTGGTTCTTCCGGCGAATTTCCTCTTAGTGAGTCCCTAGGTCGTCCTCCATTTGATGGTTGGTGAATGGAACCTCTAGGTACATAAGTTAGTAAACTAATAATAACTTGTACAATGTTTCACATTAGTGCAATAATAGGTTGTTGAACAGGTAGTCTGTCCTTGCTAGTCACTAGGTAAACCATTGTAGGAAACTATTTCCCAACAAAGAAGTGTGTATATATTGTTGGTACAATAAGTTGTTTAGGTGTTGGGTACACATTCCCAAGTACATAACCTACATAATTCCTAAAGATTGGGTACTGTTATTATAGTTGTTGGAAAAATAGGTTAATGAATATTCATCACCTCCTCCCATAATAGTTGCCTTAATTTATCATCAATAAATGGATAGTGGTTAAACATGTGTCCCATCTATTGACAATATGAACATGTCACAGTTGTAGCACCTTGGTTTTTTCCTAAAACCGGTCTGTGATGTGGAACTTGTGATCTTTCACCTGGACCAAGTATTAATTTCGTTGGCCGAGTGCCTTATGGATAAGTAACTCCTTGTCAAACAATTGTGTGTGTTATTTTGGATTCAATAGGTTTTAAATGTGGTATTAAAAATTGATTAATTAGATGGTCTTTGGTTGATGTGATGAAGTTGCTCCAACTTGTTAAGTAAGTGAAGTCGTTCCATCTCCAAATTAGTGGGTACCAAATTGATGTTGGTGCGTGGTGGTTGGTTTTGAAAACCAACAGATATTGTAATTGGTGTAAATGCACCGATTTTGGGTAAATTGTAACTTGGGGTTGTAGATCTCCATGGTTGTTGTATAGAGACAATTTCATCAAATGATTAAACATGTTCATGATTATCATCATGATAAACATTCACTACCCTTGGTTGGGTTATTATTCGTTGTGTTTCTTGATGAATGGTTGAAAGGTCTTTTTACATAATTGGTTCTACTACATTTTGATATTGTTCATCAACTTTTACCCTTTGTGCTCTATCCATGTTTTGTGCATTCACAAGTTCATTTCCCATAGGTTGCACTTGTTGTTCATCTTGTTCTTGTGCATTTTTTTGAACATGTGGATGTCTAACTTGTTCTAATTGTTTTTTAAAACTTCTAGTAACTATTCTTGATATTTTTTAAAATCAACAAGTTTTAGGAAAACCTTTGCATTATTTTTGAACATAATGTGTTTTTCAAAACAACCCTTCCCAACAGTCAAAAGTTTATATAAAACTTCTTTTACAGATTGGGCGTTTATTTTACTTCAAAAAATTCACACTAACCTCACCCTATTCCTAATGCTTCAAATGAAATAAAAAAAAACAAGAACTTCATTCCTAAAATTTACACAAAACAAACAAAACATGTAATAAATCAGAATTTCAAACATGATTGCCTTTTCAATTTGATTTACTAAAATTATTGAATCAAACCAGAAATTCTAAGCATGATTGTTTCTCAATTCTAATCCACTGTGGTCGCCAAATGTTAATAGGTTTTTCTATTCCCATTAAGGTTGTTCAACTTTTGATTTTTTCCAGCAACATGTACATACAATATTCTAATAAAACTTGAATTATCTACAATCTTAAATTAACATGTACACAATTGTTCAAAGCTTAAAGGAAATTGGTTGAAAGCAGAATGATTCATGTTCCATAAATGAAAATTGAAACACATAATCAAAAAAAGAAATCAAAAAGCTTTTCAATAGGTCTGTCTTCATAATCTTATACTAGCTATTTCAAAATACAACAATCATAATTGACCATTATAAACAGTCGTTAACCAATACCTAAACTATTAGTCCAAAATTTCAAAAATTACACCTTGTTTAACTACTTGTCCAACTACTAGTTTTGTCAAGTGCATGTTCTGCAAATCACTTGTTGACTAACCTATCAACCTATATTCTTTACCTAATCATTACCTACCAAGTTTAATAATTGGTTAGGTCAATACTATAGGTTAGGTTAAATAATAGGTTAAAACACCTTTAGGTTTAACAACTTGCTTACACTATCAACCTATTAAGTCACTTGCTACCAAATCTGAGTAACAAACATCATTCATATCAATAGCCAGTTGCACCATGTCTCCACAAAATGGATGTTTTGCCATTTGATAGCGGCAAGATATAGCCCAATGCATCCACCTTCAATCAAAGGAAAAAAATGGGCATTCCATTTGTAATTTGCTTCTTACAAAACCTGAAACAATCACAAAAATTGACATAACATAGAAAATGGAATGTCCATTGTCAAGTGGAGGTAATCTTAAAGCTGGATAACATGCCCTCCAATGACATGGACAAAAATGTCATGTTTGTATGGGAGCCTTTGCTATGGTTCCAAGGCAACTTCTGTAAATGAAGCATGTATGTGGAACTGCTCAAGATGAACTCTTACCAGTGTTCGGTGGGTTTGAGAATTTCCACCAAATCCTCATTTGTTGTCAGGGGTGGTTCTTAGAAGTTCATAAACATGATTCTCAAAAAAAATCAAAGAACTGGTTCTGAGATATAATCATGGTTTTCTCTGAGTTTTTTTTGCAGAAAATCAAATAACCGTGACAACCCTACCCCTTGCTTTCGTGGAAACTACCCATTTTGGAAGTAACTGGAACTGGTGGTTCTCTAATTCTGAATAATTTCCTGTAGACTGGAACAGCCAAGTTATTGAGGAAATCAAATACTTGCCCTGACACTGGAACTTTACCAATTTCTTCCATCTCAAGCAATTGCTCTTGACTTTTGAGATTCCCATGCAACACCATCATGTGCGTAAATGATGAAACCCTGTCAAACCCCCATAAAACACGGCATGACAAACACGCTGGCCCTGCCAATAGATAAGATGTACATTACCTACTGTGTCCACACTCTGAACACCAAAAAAATCTGTTCCAGTCTAAATGGTCTAAACATTTTCACCAAAGAAACCAGTTCACCTAATGTGAAATCGATTCTAATAAGGGAAAACTTCCAAAAGTTGGATCCAATGTGAGTAATCCCTGTCGCAAGGACAGGGCCCAAAAAAACAAACACAAAAAACACACAATGCAAGAAGATGTTTTGTGACCTTGGGCTGTTTTATAGAGTGTGATGTATAGGGTTTGAGGTGGCCACATTTTGAGTAGTTGCTCTCTCAAACCCTCAAACAGGGTTTTTCTTTAACTTTCAGACCTACATCCTAATTGAATTTTTAAAAGAAATATTTACTTAAACTTAACTACCTGACCTAATATCTGGATCTGAGCAAAAGAATTGATATCATGTCCAGATTTCACAAATTGTGATATCCAGATTGAAATACAAATCTCATAACCTTAACATTCAATGGTCAGGATATCATTTTGGATATGAGAGTTTGTGATATTCAACAGATATCAAATGTGATATCCGATATGATATCCAGATTTTGCGAATATCTGCCCAAAACTTGTTATAAGTATTAACCCGTGCGGCTTGTCTGGATCCAGAGTCCAGACAGGGCTGAAAATGAAATAAGGCATCACAAACACGCTGGCCCTGCCAATAAATAATATGCTGTACATTTACGTACTGTGTCCACATTCTGAACACCAAAAAAATCTGTTCCAATCTAACAGTCTAAACACTTTCAGCAAAGAAATCGCTTCACCTAACATGAGGCTGGTTCTAATAAGGTAAAACTTCCAAAAGTTGGATCCAATGCAATAGTCCCTGTCCCTGTGGGGGCAGGGCCCAACAAAAGAGAAACCACAACAGACTGAATTATCTACAGTAGTAGATACTGATGTAAAATGTCATTTGTTTGGCGTTGCCGACAAAGGCAAGGATATTGTGTTTAGATTCAATATAGAGTATAGTAGCTTAATGGATTTTGGCCCCTAGGTAATAATAGGTCTATTTTTATATAAGGATTTTTGAAAAGATGAAATTTTGGCTTGTGTTGAGCTTGAGATTAGTTGTAGAGTTATGATATCTTGAAGGATTTTGGTTTCTTTTTGAAGATTACATTTTTGCATGGTGAAATATTTGAATTTCCGTAACTCTTCTTTTTGCTTAAGATACTTGTTAATGTAACTGGCAAGGCCACACTGTGACAGACCCCTTGTTACTAATGCTTATTAGTAAAGGACAAATTTTCCAACTTACAATCAAGCGTTTTTTGCAGGAATTACACTTCACACACAAAACCCATCATCATCTTGTTCCACCTCTATTTCCGTCACTTTGCTCTTGGACTTGTGTAATGCATGTGAACATATTACTCTCTCACTGACTGACTTGTTCAGCCCCACCAGTGTCAGTGACCTGGTGGGATCAATAAGCACATGCTCCTCTTCTCATCCACTTCTTGGCACTCATATTTTCACTGGAGGAGGGATGTTTTTTGTGGGGGACACATTAGCATGTAATTCCAACGTCCCATTTCTTTGGATAGGAAAAAAATGAACTGTAACTTGGTTTAGAGTTTAGATTCTTAAGTGATATTATTATTATTATATCTTTGGGGAAAAAAAAGAGTCTCATGACATTGGCCATGTCTCCAAACATGTTTTAGCGCATCAAAATATAACATAATTTTTGAAGAAAATTGTTTTTGGAGGAGTATATGACATTATGAACCATCACAATATGCATTAATTTTTCCTTTCTAGCTTATAGAGCATTCATAATGCAAAGGACATGTGAAATTTAAAAAAAAAAAAAAAAAAACAATTTTATTACATTTCTTAAGAAAAAGACAAGGGAGGCCATGACTTGTGGGTCAAGGCACAATCAAGTATAGATCTTGTGATCCTTGGCAAAATAAATGAAAAGTAATCATAAAATAAAATTTAATGTATTGAAATTTAAAATATTATTTATTTCAATGATCTATATGACTTATTTCAAACCTTGTATATAACTTACTGTAAACCGAATGGCTCCAAAATTCGTTTAACTATCTTGAAAAAAAAATTGACTTTATTTTTTGCATTTATGTAGTCAACATATGATTTTATGAAAGTGCATTTGTCATTGACTTCTTCTTTTGTATACCTGATTGTGTTTTCACCCTTTTTTAGAGGGAAATAATTACAATCCCTTTTTTTGTGTCAGTTATTTAATCATATGTTTGAAATATGTAAAGATCATTTATCAAACATATTTTAGGTATAAAATGAAACCATACACAGGAAAAAAGGTGTTCCATCATTTGAGTTTGACATGGGCATTTAGGGTTAAGTGTGGATCGTGTGTCAATACGTTAGCTCACAATCAAACTATGGTTGGTTATGCTTACAATATGTACAATTTATTTGAAACAAAAGCTAGAATAGAAGATCTTAGTATGATTAATGTAAACAACTATATAAATGGGAAATAGAAGTTGAATTTCACATTCAACCCATTGTAATCTCATATATATCTTGAGTTGTAATTGGTAAATTTCAAGCCAATTAAAAAAATAGAATCCGTTGAAACAATAGTTGAATTCATGAACTCCCATGGAGACTTTTGTTGTAAAAATATGGTTCTTATATATATACCTAGTGAATTATATTACATGAGAAAATGAAACCCAAATTCTGCAATTAAATTAGGTTTATTTGTGTCAAAAATGATATTTTGAACTTGAATTGCATTTGGTTGAGATAATGTAATTTAAGATATTTATTCACATCCTTGATTTTCAAATGACATTTTTCAAATCACTTTGATGAAGTTGTGACTTCCATTCTTGTGACGCTTGAAATTTGAAAATGATGATGGTCTAGTCAAAGAAGGGAAAGGAAGATGGGACTAGTCACTATACCTACAAAATGGGAGATTTTGTTATTCTTATAGTGATTTAAGATATGCAAACCTATTGACTAGCAACTCTAGCCATGCTCACTATGAGATCCTGCAAATTTAAATTGGATGAAGAAAATTCAAAACATGATGGTTTGGCTCAGCAAAATAGTTTTGGCCTCGGGTTTTTGCACCCTTACATTACGAATGCCCATAGATGTTAATGGAGTCAGTTCCTCTCGCTTTAATTCTTTTCACCTGGGCATTTCTAGACATGTTTTGGGCATGTTACAGGTGCAAGGGGCAGACTGAAAGGGAAAAAAATTACATTGACTGCAGTAATAGCTTTGGGCATATGTTGTGCTCAAAGGCCAGACTGGGCGAAAAAGAATTGCAGCAGTGCTGTTGTACTGGCTACATTAACAACTAGGCTATGGGCATACCTAATGTTAGGGGCTTTTGCACAGTTTGTTGAGGCTAGCACAACAAAGCTTAATACCTGTTGTTGAATGGCTAGAAGGTTTGATTGGTCCAGGTGGGTTGCTGTTAGGATTCTCCCACTTATTTGCAGTAACGTGTTTTAGTTTTATGGGTGTGGGTGGAAAAGGACAAAAACGTGGACATGTATAGAGAGAAAGAGAGATAGAGATCTACATCAAGCCTATTTTTCTGCTTGATTGTCCACATCGAAGATCACCTGGATTTCAACATTACCTGCACTAAACTCCCAACTCAGATTGTGGATTTGTTAGATCGTCTGTTACAAGTACATGTACTTTAGGGCACATTCATCCATAAGAACTGAAATATTGCTGGAGGCTCAACCATTTGCTGCTGGTCTATATATATAAATGAAAATGTCCCATTGAGAGTTGTTTTAAACCCCTCGGGTGATGGCTCGGAGGTGCAGCCTTCAGGTAGATTTCTCTCATGAAAAGGGGCCTACCTATCATTCATGCCGAATCATCCTTGTGCACGGCCCATGTTAATCTTCTCTGTATTGTTCCAATTTTATCAATTGTTTCATGTTTATGAAGAGCTGCCTATCCATCATTCATGCAGACTTTGGGGTTGATTGAGAGATTCTGCCAAGTATCGGGTAATTGTGAATATGTACCCAAGATGCAAGCAACAAACACAATGTTAGTACACACCTCTGCCCAGCCTCCAGCAGGGGCTCTATACACAATTGAATTTTATAGTGTACATTGAGTTTTAGTGAAGGAGGGGTGGCCATCTCTCCCAGTAGAGCCACTTGACAATTTTGCCTCACAAAACACCCTCAAAAGAATTTAAAGTTTTGTTGGGTCCAATTTTGTCAATTTGGTGGACTGGTGACCACCCACAACATTAATGAGCCAAATCTGGCTACATGTAGATGTATATTTAGCAGGTATTTACCATTAGGGCATGGCGATGCATGTGGACATAATGGGCAAGGGTAAGGCCATTCCATGACATTAAGGTCTGGGATGCCAGATTCAAGTATTTGAGAAAATAAAAAGTAAAATTCATGTTCAACTATTATGAGTGTACAATCATCACTCAAAGACTATGTCAAATAATATGGTCAAGAAAATGACATAATCTGCCACACCAGACCTTAATTGACTTGGAATGCTATACAGCAGAGAAACCCAGCAGTTTGAGTCAGGTGAGCCAAGTTGGGTACTGTTTTTCATGAAACTGGCTATCAATTCAGAAGATTTGCAGGATCTTATTCTGACAATGCCTTGATTTTCAGGAGGAAAATGAGCAGCAGTAAAGGTACAGGTTATGCAAATCCAAAACTGGGGGTGAAACCACCCTGAGAAGCAACTTGGGTGGGAAGAAAACTAGTTTGGTCCCCTCTTTTCTTTTCTTTTTCCTCCCCCCTGTGTCCTGCTTTCATCCCGACTTCTCATTTCATCCCCAGTTCCAAATCCATAGTGGTCCATAGCCATAGAAGATATGGCACCACATGTCCCAAAATCCCAAAATGCAGGGCCAGACTCTGCTCCCACTTTGTTGTACACACCTTTTGGAAATGTCCCAACCCTTGTGCTTTACCCTACTCTATTCAGGATCTCCCAAGTTGATTTGGTTGAGGTCTAGCTTGTGTCAAATGAGCAAACAGCATGGAAATTTGTGCCATGCGCCAAACTACAAAAATTGGTGGAAAGGGATAAGGAATAGATGTCACCATTCTTTTGTGCACGGCAAAAAGAATGTAGGAATGTATGTGTAAATGGACCTGGGAGCCTTAATTTTAAGGCTCATTATTGGAATCACATTAGTTAGAAATCAAGCCCCATGTTGATACCAAAGGTGAGGAAGGAAGGATAGGTGAAAACATTCAAAGGTTAACCAAATATCAATTAAAAATTGGGAAAAAATGTTGGCTCAAATGTTCATATCAAGCCAATCCTCTTTGAACAAACATGTGGCCATAAGTTACACAAGGAACATCTTGTGTTCTAGCAAAAAATTGAAGGCAATGAAATTGGTCTAGGAATTAAAGTTATCTGTGAAGTCACCCTCTCTTTCACCCCCTATCCCCTCTTTCCGTGGTAACCGCAAAGTAATGAAATTTTACTACATCTCAGTATGAAATGCTGAAACTCAGCATCTAATGCACAATGTTCGAGAGTAATTATAGTAGTTGTACAGGCAGGAGCAGTGAAGATATATGTAGCAGCAGTGGAGGCCGAGGACAAAGAAAAGACAGGATGAAACTCAGTTTACCACCAAAATTGGTGGAAAAACTAGTTTGGGTCGCACTTATTTTGTTTTGTAAAATTTTCATTCCCCCTATTATTAAAATAGGGCGTTTCCTGCCCTATTATGCCTAAACTGACCGTTCTCGATCCCTAATCGTGAGACTTTATGGATAACTCTATTATATTTAAAATTTAGGTGAAAACAGGGGATGTAGTACTTCCAAAGGTCATACTAACAAGAAAGGGTCTTGTCTTTGGGTAGGGCTTGTAAATGAAGATTTAATGAGGAAACATGTAGTTCATGCCAAGAGGGCTTAGAAGCGCTAAGGGAACAAAGACACTCAAATGATGGGTGGTCTAGTTGGGCACTCTAAGTGAAGGTGTTACCAAAAAGAGGGGCTTACTTAGTTCCCAAAGAACACATTGACTATACACCGACAACCCAGCATCAGCATCAGTTGCATACACAAAGTTCATAGACTCAAAAATTTATCCATCAAATCTCCAATGGTACATGTTCATAAAGGATATATGTTCCATGATTATAAGATCTACTAAATATAGGGCTACATGGGTCAGACCACTCCAATTTCATTCTATCGAGCATAGACTGGCCAAATTGGCACATCTGGAGCTTCCCTCAACACCAACACACCCACAACAACAATATTTGTAACAGAATACCCCAATGTTACTCAAACAAATCCCACACTATATAACTGCCATTGAATCCCTTACAGACAACAAACTACACTTCAAAAAAATACATGAAGGTCAAACTTAGAATACCTAAACCCCACTCACTCTGTAGAATATAATCAAGAAGTTATGACAAATGTTGCCTCAGTACCCAACAGAAATAATTTTACAGAACCCAATTGAATAATTCAAGCACACATTTGGAGGTCCCAGACTGTTGGGTACTCTCTTCGTTCATCCAAAACACTTAACACCCCCATCACAATGCTCATTCACACATGCTCTTTTGCCAATGGGTCGCTCACAAAATCCCTATATCTTTCATCATTCCCTTATCATAAACCTATGTCTGTGAAGATACCAAATTTTTTTTATGAGGTTCTGCGCAATGAAAAGAATGAGGACAACCTCCTAGAAAAATAAACAAAACCTACTTATCTTGAGCATTCATCCCTTCATCACAAGTCAAAAGTATTTCAACCATTCTGAATGCAATCTCTACATCACCAAATCCACACAAAACCAGCCAGTATATTTAGCTTAAAATCCCACATCCCCTTTGTAGTCACTTTGCCTCCCATGCAGATGGACTTCCCATGGCAAAAGAAATTAAAATGGATTGAAAACCTATTTGGAGAGGAGGAAAAGGGAAAGTGAAGGCCAAGAAATCCCATCCCAAAAAAGTCTAAACTGGTGTTGGAGTGGTATAAACTTTTGAACATATGTATCAAATTGGTCTTGGTATGGGGTTTTGTTTTTTTTTCCATACCTCACAAGTACTAGCATTGGGTACTTATTAAAAAGTTTCATACCAGTCTGGTATGGGTATTTGGGTCCAAGGCTGATCTTTGCCTAGTGTATGGCAAGTATATACAGGTATCATACCAAAGTGATATTGGTATAAGGATGGTATTGCTTCATGTCATACCTGGTTGATAGGTTCCTCAATATGTGTATTCATATTAGTACCATATACCCAAGTTGCACCCTATAATACGGGTATGACATTGGTCGACTCTAAATTAAACAATTTCTTACAAGTGAAAACGACACATTGGAAGCAGGTCATTCGGTGGTGAAAGCTAAAAAACCTTAAGCAAGACCTGAACCTTAGCTGAGGGAAAAAATCATCTCGCAAAATGAAAATATCCCCAAGAACTTGATATGCATAAAACATTGATGGGGTCGAATTTGTCATTGCATGAAAACTATCATAGTATTTTACCATTGTAGCATAAATTTTTTAAAAAAAATTTTGCCAAAATTTTGAATAAATATTTATTATTTATGTCAAAATTTAAAAAAAATCAAAGGATCCAGTTTTGAACGGCAGACCTTTCATGACAACAACTTAAACTGACCTTCCATGACAATAATTCAAACTAAGACAATTTAGGCACACTAGACTATTCCATAACATTGACAAAACCCTATTTTTTATTTTTATAACCATTACTTGCAAAAAAATTCAGAATTAAAAAATCATGTCTGAAATCAAGATTTCAAATTTAATTAATTATTCAGTAGTCTGTTGCTGAAATGGTAAAGGTATTACGGTATGATAAATTGTGACTAAGCGCGCACACACACACACACACACACACATATGTATAAGAACAAAGATAACAAAGTATACAAAATCAATTCAAGCATGGCATCAAATTCATTTCCAAACATATGAAATGATGGCATGTGATCCTGGAAATAGAGAGACATAGTTTATTGCATTATATAAATTTATGAAAAAAAAGTTTGACTCATACAAGTGATATTTTGGCTATTTTTGGCTAAATTTTTCTTTAGCGAGAAATTTGGAAAAACATGTAATTTCAATGTTAAATGTGTTTTTCCAACAAAAAGTTCTCAAATTTGAATTTTTTAAAACAAATCAAAAGAAAAACATTCAATCATACTAGAGCCTAATATTGGTATGATTGAAGGTGATGGATTGTGATCATGTACCTATGAAAAAAAGGTTGATAGAAGTTTCCTTACAATCTTCCATGATACTTGAACTAAAACACATGTTCGAATTCTTTCTTGATCCAATGAACTTTTAAACTTCAAACAAATTGTTGAAGACCCAATATGGATGTAATTGGATGATGATGGATGAACTTTGTCCAATATGGGTGAAAAGAATGTTAATGTAAGCTATTATAGTTAATTTTACAATAATCTACAAAATTATGTCAACACATTAGTTAAATAACAACTTTAAAACATGGCTATGCAAAATCATATTGTATTTCAACTTGTTATTAAAAATGACTTGACAAGAAGTTCTATTTTTAATTTTTGTGACCCAAGTCGTTGGTTTTAGGTGTTGCCCATGTCAATGAAAGCCACATTATCATTGTAAGAAAGAGTGAAAGGCACTTAAATGAGATATTATGATGGCAACCTATGTAGAAATTGGTATTATGTTGCTTACATAAATGACCACATGGCCTCCTGAGCAAACTCCTATATTACAAATGGACCTGAGAATTGAAATGTAAAAGGATATGCTACATAGACTATTATATGAAATATTTTATTATATTTATCATGATATCACATGAAAAAATCCTTACCAAAAATATAAACTTGCATAAAGAGAAAGGCACAAAAGAACAAAACATGAACATGGGGATAGGTTGATCATAAGAAAGATGAGGGGGGTTTGAGTTGAAGTCAATAAAAGGGGAAAGAATGGATTGCTTTTAGTGGAACAATAGACTAATGAACTTGGGTGAAGTAAGATCATCTAGTATCTATAAAGTTAGTTAGTTAGTAAGTTTTGTTTTGTTTGTCACATTGAGATCTTCCATGCTTTTGGTACTGTTGGAAAGCCCTCAATGAGTAGGGTTGCATAATGTTTCAACCTACGATGGAGAAGCTTTTGAATATTTAATAAAATTTTCACTAAAATTTCATTTTAATCTAAACTAAAAACCATTGGGGAATTTGGGTGCATTCTTCATATTGTTGGAAAGCCCTTGGTGAGTAGGATTTAATGAAACTGATTTGGAAATCTTTAGATCTAAGGTGTAGTATTTTTGTCATTGGAAATGCAATTAAATCACAAAAAATGATTTTGGAAGGAAAAATTAGTTGGGTAATCATTTCACAATTCACATTTGGGCCTACAGCATAGGTTATACTAGTTGGAATGATATAAGGTACCTACTTGCCATGTGGATATCAAATACTAGGTGTATTCATGCTGAAGGCAACACACACCACTCTCTACATGGATGACATCCATCAATTGCATTGTATATCCTATAACATACAAGGTTTAGAATTCATTATAGAGGTAAATATTTTCACATGATATACACATATGACATACATAATAACTCATATAATATTATGTATATACAAAATTGTTCGCACAATTTTCAAACTCCCAACACTTCACCTAACCCCCTTTTCAATGAAAAACAAGTGTTTAGAAATTTGCAAGATTTCAAATGTTGGGTCTAATTTTAAAGTTATAAGAATTTTCAATAAACAAGGGGTAGCAAAGGAAAAAGGCTTGGCCAAAAATAATGAAAGCATAATGATGATGGACTAAACAAGTAAAACATATCACAATTCAAGTATAAAATGTCAAAAAAGGTGTAAGGGCAATTTTATTTTTTTTCCAAATTTGTGAGGTAGGTGGTTTGGCAACCATTCAAAAGAGGGCTCAGTCAGATTTGGCTACGGATTTGGCTAGGAATCTTGTTACATGTTGCTGACATGCTAAACTTATCATTTAAATATGGCAACATGGCCCTAGTTTTCCTTATAATGTGGTGAAATTGGCCCAGATTTTCCAAAAAAATCCCTTCAAGTACCATTTGCAACCAATTTTTATGTGTTGCCAAGATGCAAAATTTTGCCTAAAAAAGAAGATCCTTTTATAGTAAAGGACATGTGCAATGAGAGGCAGAAGGTCTTTTTCCTGGTAAAATTTCACCAATAGGTGAATTTTAAAATGTATTAAAAATGCAAAAAGAAAAAAGTTCTTAGAGTTGTTAATTGCTATATTTTTTGGAAAAACATTCAAGAGACATTGTCAAGACTTTAAAATCTATTGCAATTGATGGTTAACAAAGAGAGAAGGAAGATTGAATGTTTTAGCCCTCATATTCATTTATAGCCAAGTTTGGCGAAATCTTCTGATTGATGATTGCTACTTTGGCTACATCAAAAAACTGGAAAACAAAACACTAGCAGGTATAGATGCATGTATATTTGCATTTTATATTTATCAACTTTCAAAAGAGGATTTTAAAACTAATTTGTTGAAATGCATATTAAATTAACTTTTCACATGTGAATAAGAATGAAAGAAGAATTGGCCAATGTGCATATTGATATTGGCATTGTACACATATGTCCACAATTTATTATTTGTTGCACACTAAAATCAAATCCATGTTGTGTGTCAACTTTCTTACAAAGTATCATGTAAGTATGGCATAGAAAAAGCATTGCAAATTGGCCATAAACTAAAGCCTAGCAAACATAGTTGTCGCAATAACTTTTGATTATTAATGTGAAATCAGATTATCATAATCCATATTTGATTAGTACATAGTGTCAAAGCAATATCTGGACAACAAATCCCATTTACAATAAAATGACATGAAAATAATATTTACATTTACCAATAAGCAATATGAAAAAAAACCTGAAAAATTGAATACTATGTATATTCAAACTTGGCTAACATCATAAAGGGGAAACACTAAGTTTTGTATTTCATTCGAAGTTTTGTTGTAGTCACATTCAAACTACCAAAATTCATGGAACTATGTTAGTAGTCCATGTTCACAACCTTTTCATGAGAACCTAGAAAGTGTCTTATGTTAATGTGGTTACAATTTTCTGCCTGCTGAAATTTGTGAGGCTCTTAGTCTTAAACTAGATGCAACACAAGGTGGCAAGGTGTGACAAATGGTTTAACATGAAAGCTTTTGTCGCTTTTGAAGAGTGTGAATATGTGTCAAAATAAGCTAGTGTACTTGCCTCCATTTTCTCTTTCTCATTGTTTCCATCCCTTCAGTTCACATCTGCCATGCAATCAACAATATTAGGACTCTTCTGCATGAAGGTGACATTGATGGGGCAAAGCTTGTCATTTTGTAATCCATCCCATTATGAGTTCATGTGTCCTTGAGGAATAAAGCACAAATTTGCAACTCTAGCAATCCCTTAGATAACTTTGAAGCAAAGCAACCCACTATCTTCCCATTGTCAACAAACACTTGATAGCACATAACCTTCTCCAATAAATTCATATGCTTCTCATCCAATTTTGTGCATCTGAGGGCTGTTGAGATCTTCTCCATCTCAGCACAGATTGAAGCCCATTTTCTGCTGCAGTTGCCTCATTCTGCTTGTTTTTTTGTCTTTTAGCTCATTCTCAGGATGATTAATTTTCATCCTTATGTGTGGCTTCAAACCCCACGTCCCAGGTGCAGCATTTGCATCAGCCAGTTGATATGCCATACTTTTCTCATCTCCACTACCACTCTTGCCTGCTTGAACATCATGACATGAAACAAATAGTCCCCAGATGCCCTAAATTTGCAATTTCCTTTTGTAATACTTCCCACAATCATTGCAAACTGAGTGAAATAAGGTAAAACTTACAAAGCCCTAAACCATAAACCTGACAACATGCGTCTGTATTCAATCATATGAGTGCAATGAACCAAATTTTAATTATTACCAGTAGGTAGCCTACATGCACAATGCACCAGAAATGAAACATGGGATGTTGGATGTACAAGGGTCTTGTTGCATTCACAACATGACCAACAGAGTTGCATATCACAAATCTCCAACAACTATCATGGCATCAATGACAATCTTCTAGCATTCACAATACCAAACAGACGACCCAACATAAGATGATTGTTTGTACATGGCATTCTTTCTCTTTGTTAGCCAAGTTTTTAGTAAGAACTTCAACTTTATGTGTAAAAGCAGAGGCCTCTTCCTCAAACTGTCTTCTCAGAGTTGTGTCCCTTCACATGGCAAAACTTTTTCCAATTCACAACTTGCACTACTTTGAATCTGTTCTGCATCAGCCATGCAGAAACAATTTCTATATGTAAAGATCTGGCATCAGCAATTTAACAAAATTGATTCTGGTGAAATGCATATGTCATACATCAAATGAGAGCTATTATAAGGAATCTTCAGACAACCTGGAGATGTGCAAAGAGATCAAGCTTGCCATAAATTCTGGCACAAAACAGGGTTGTGCATTATTACTCTGTAGAATTAATGTGAAGGGTAAACATCAATAGACAACTCTAGGAGTCCAAAGTACATTGTTAGCAACTGCCTTCTCTGCCTCTGAATTGTCTTTCTAATTTACAAGAGGGGAGTCAACTTGTACAAGTTTTTTACAAAGCTTGCCTGTGGTTTGAGCAAAGAGCTTTAAGACATTGCTCATTTCCATCTCCTTTTCTGGTGCCAGTGTTGCAATTTCCACATCTCTCCCCTTGATGGCATCTTCCGGCAGCTGAACAACATTGTTATGTACACCTCTATAGATGTCATGTGGTTGACAATCTCATTGCAAGCAGCCTCTTTCACCTGCTCTACACATGAGTACTTGTATGCAGCACAGAACCAGCTGCAGAGACAATCCACCTTAGTTGCATTTGCCAAGTCTGTCTAACACATATACTGAACTCGCAACTCCTTTCACAACTGAATAAAGGAAGGACCCTAGACCTAGCCAAATATGTTGTCCAACTCATCCACCTTACTTGCTTCATTTCTAAGGTTTTCAAAGCTACCTCCGTCCTCATATCATATGACCTCCTGGTCCCTGCTGCCTCTTTCAGTGTCTCCATTCATTTAGACATATTGAACACTTTTTGCAATTGTGACCCTTGCATGATCAGCAAGTGAGGGTTGTTCACAATGAGTGAAGTAGTGAATGGACATGTTTTGAAGATCTTTCTGGGTTAAGAGATGTCCATTGATTTGATACTTGTTGTGTCTGCCCAGCTGCAACTCAACTCTTCCTTCAATGGGTGTAAAGGTCCAATAATGTAATCAGTGTGAGCCCTGGAATTATTTCTGTAATTCTTTGCAATAAACAACATCATTTCACCACCAGAAAATACAAAACACAATTTGTAGTGAAAGCTGATATGTATGCACAAATTCAACAGAATGCACAAAGTGGACAAAGTGGACAAAATACAAAAACAAACCCAGGTTTGCACATTCAACATGTCTTTAAGATTTCTTTATGAATTCATGTCTAGCAATGCAACTTCAATACATTGATAAATAAGAGCAAAAAGAAGTTAGAATGCGTAATTTTCTTGGCAGCTTCTAATGTGTCATGTCCACAGTAAACACAAAATGTGAAATCCATGCAGAAACCACTTTGCAAGGAAGAAAAATCATAGGCAATTTTGTTGTGTGTCAGAGGAACAAAAGCTTTTGTCCTGTAATTCTCTGCACCATATCAACCATCCTTCAAGTCTATGGTTGTCTTGATCAAGATAATTTGGAACTTCAGGATTTTGGGGACACAACCAGACTGATGGAATTAATGGGCTGCAACAAGAACAAGTCCACAATCATCTTATGTATGCCACTTTTTGTAGCCAAAGTGGCAATCATCTATTGGAATTTAGAAGCTGTAGGAAGATTTAGCCAAATCTGGCTATAAACCAAGAATAAATTACAAAATTTTTAATCATCCTTCTATATGTTTGGCTACATGATGAAATTCAAACATATGAATCTGGTGAAATTTTAAATATTTTTTCTTGATTTTGGTGACTAAAAAACCTTCAAAATATATTTTTTCAAAATTTTAAGTTTTTTTTCGCTAAAAGAAATGCTGATTCAAATTGTACCTCCCATGTACCAGAAAATACGGCTAAATACAAGTTTCTTCCAAACCACAGTGAAGAAAGAGAGTTAAGAACATCACCCAGTTTTTTTTTTCTCCCATTTTGTGAGCTAGGTGGGTTGGCGATCATCTACAATAAGACTTAGCCAAATTTGGCTATAGGTCAGAGAAGACATTATAAAACTTTGGGATTCCTCCTGTGTGTTGCAGACATGCTAGAAGTTGTTGTTGAAATATGACCATTTGAGTTTTTCTTTTTTCAAAATATGGAAACTTTGGGACAATTTTGCTAAAAAATTTCCTTGAAGGATTTACATTACCCCCCTTTTTTTTCAGTCATTAAACTAGTATTTTTTTTCCAATCAATTTTTTTCTTTATTTGACTTTGCTTCAAGTGTTGTGAATTCACTCAAAAGATCCAGTGGTAAAAAATTAGCCCCTTTCACTAGAACTCATAAGAATTAGGGTTAACTTTTGCTCAAATGAGTAGTAGGCCTAGAGTGATTAGCTGCATCCTCACATCGAAAGGAATGTTGTAAAGACCATCAAATACATAGAGTAACACTTATCGTTTTATTAGTGAACCGCCATTGTTGACATGGGAATCATTAGTTTTCATTGCAAGTTTTCTAGTAGAATTCACACATGAAAGTTTTTCATGAATCTTATGTCACTTGCAATGGCATAACTTTTAGTCAAATGAATAGGCCTAGAGTGATTAGCTTCATCGTCACATTGAAAGCAATGTTGTAAAGATCATCGAATGCATAGAGTAGCACTTGTGGTTTCATTGGTGAACTACCATTGCTAACATGGGAGTCATTAGTTTTCCTTGCAAGTTTTTGGTAGAATTTGCACATCAAGGTTTTTCATGAATCTTATGTCACTTGTAACATAACCATTGTTACATACAGTGTTGTAACAACATCATAGTGCAAGCTTTGTGTAAAGCTTTCAATGTTTTTTATTAAAAAGAATTATAAGCACATTGAGCAAGCTTGTTGGCCATTAAGGCAATGAACATTTAGTGTTTGACCTTGAATTGCAAATTTGATGGTTAGCAGTGGCAATTAGTGCACATTACTACACTTTGAGATCAAGTGTTTCAATTGCAACATGTTGCCAAACATTTGTTGGTGCAACTCTTATAAAGCTCAAGCAAAATGTAGCAAATAAATTTTTGACTCCTATTTTTGCCTATCTTTAGATGTGTTGAAGAGGATGCATCCATTTCATTTTTCAAGTGTGATTTTTTGTCTTTTTTGCTCTTGTATATTGTGTTTGTGAATGTTCCAAAGTTGTAGACTTTATTTGCACATTTTAGATTTGGGAACATTTAGGAATTGTTTCAAGATTCATGGGTATTTTTTGTTTGCTTGTGTGTTATAGGGTTGTGAACGCTTTGGATGTAATTAGAGGCAAAAGGAATGATGTGTCACAAAACAAAAGTGGTTGTGTGCAGTGTTTTTTTTTGGCAAAATTTTGCACATTGGCAAGGAAATAAAAACCCTAGCGAATTCAACAAAGGGCTTTTTGAGAATTTTTTAAAAAAAAATTACCATATCTTGAGAAAAAAAAATAGAAGTCACTAAATTTAAATAATTTGTTCCTATAGGTTGCCATAACTAAGCAAGATTCAAAAAAATCCTACTTGTCCACCAAGATAGTCGCCATTTACTATTACTTAATGATGAGGATCCTAGCCAATGCACCTACTTGAGGAATTTGAAAAAAAAAAAACCCGGTTGTGTGTGCCACTATAGATTTGGCATAGAGTAATGACAACCAGTGAGTGTTGAAACCATTACCCATAGCCACCATGAATTTTGATGTGCATTGGAACCATCACTTGTAGCCTTGTGGATTGTCCAAAATGTGCCAATTGTTCTATTGAATATTTGTTATGAAATTATGCCTAGCAACAAAGTGTTGGAAATGTGTAAGGGATGGAGTTTGTTAACTTATCAAACAACATGTAAAAATTTCACACCTCTTTTTCAATTACAAAACTATATACAAAATGGATGCATGCAAAGTACCTATGTTCTAAACCTTGTTTCAAGTGGACTTTGTCATGTGTTAATGCTAAAGTGAATATCATAATTGTCGTCCCTTAAGTTCGTTAAAAGGTAACATGCATCAAAATTTTCATCATGAGTATCACATTGAGGCTAATAATATTTATGCTTTGTATATTAGGCCCATTCATGTTTTTAAATGATGTGCATTATCACTATAAATGGTCTTACATATCATTACAATATAACTACTCTCTTGTATTAGGCCCATAGCTTGAAATTTTGAAAATGCAATAAATGTTGCGTTGTGAAAAAGTGAACATAATGTACACACCATTTTTTTGAAACAATACTTAAAGTTTTGTCAAATTTTCAACATGCAAAGTAAATTAATCCATATCACCTATGTCTCAAAGTAGTTGATGACATAAATGTATCAACCTCTAACCATCCAAGGTAAAAAATACACCCTCCAAAACTAATCTTTTAGTGTGATTTTACACAAGTCATTTCATTACATAAGTTGATTTTCTTTGCATTTGCTACTTACTAGACATAAAATTTGAGGAAAATTTGCTAATTTAGTTGAACCCCAAACTTGAACCTTAGCAAAACATAGAGAGAATTTTATTTTTAAAAATTTTTCATTTCTATAAAAGAAAAAGTGAAGGAGCCAGTTAATAACAAATTTCAAAGTCCAAGTGTGCCTAATTTTTTTCCCTCTAGGTTGAAATCCAACCATCTAGTATTAGATCTTCTTGAACCATTACAAATCTTATAGTTGGTTATCTTTGTATGTACAATACTTTTGGTGCCCAAGTTTACCATTTGAACTTGTGGATTTTTGCTTTACCCAACACTGAATTTTCAACTTGAAAAAAACTTTGGGATGGGGATTGGGAAAATAATTTGTAAATGGAACCTTGTACCCACACAATCGCATTTGGTTTGGTAAAGTATTTCGAAAATGTTCAATCCAAATATGTGTGCAATTGTCAAACCTTGAAATGAATGGGAATTTGGAGCATTTACCTACATGACACAAGCATACGCAAAATCTAATAGATTAAATCTACCAATTCAAAAAAAAATGTCATTCATGTCATTTTACAATATGCATAATAAGAGATATGCAAACTATAAATTGGAATAGATTATCAATTAGCTTAGATTGAGCTTCATATGTCCCAAAAAGAGTTGCGACTTGTGAACTATGACCCATTTATGAAAAGTCGAACCCATTCAATTCATCAATAATGCATGCAAGATGTTATGTAGTATAACCAAATGCATCTATAAGAGGGGTCATTTGGTTAATGGAAAAAACCCATCAAAGTATGGCCCAATTGACCCATCAGTCATCACTAACTAGTCACCAATGGATGGAACCCCTTTATGAATTAGTTTTGGATGGGACCCAATGAAGTTGATATTGATTTGATGTTGGTAGTGTAAATTTACCTACCTTCTACAAGCTACTTCCCATGTCTCCTTTCTTAGACCATCCCCAAGGGTGTTCAGTATGTGACCTTGCAAAAAAACAATTTCGCATCCAAGTTTAATTGTTTACTTTTTTCCAACCCCATCTATAAAACTAAAACTGGGACTGCAAATAGATTAGACTACTAATAACAAAATGCATGGACCAATCATTATGATTAACCAATTAGAAACAAGGAATAACAATTAGATCATATTTTTACATTCTTTTCTAATAGGTGTTCAAGAAGGAAAACAAACACAAGGGTAGGAAGGGGAAATGATCAATATCCAAATGGTGAGAGCATAACCAAAAAAGGAGGGGACCCTAAATTACATAGAGAATATGTCATCAATTCACACACTTTATTGCACCATACTTGTCTCACTTGAACTTCAATTGTGAAGGTTCACACAATAATAAAATCATAGTGTCCCAAACAAAGTTAATCTTAAACGAGGCTAGATAATGGATCAAAGCATTTTGAGTCCCCTCTCTGTGACTGTTTTGGTCACTGGTTATGGATTCTCACAAGTTGACTCAAAAGCAATCAATCTCTTAGTTAGAAGCAACTTAGGGTTTGAAAAAGTTGTTTGACAAATAGTGATCCCTTCATACACAAGAACTTGGAGAATATCTTAGTACACACCCATCTTCCCCATGAAGGAATGACTACTTGGAGTTCCCAATACTTAGGTACTCAACCATCCTCAAGAGTATTTAGTGTTTGATTAAATTATGTTTAATTTGAGTGGTGAATTCCACAATTGACCACCAATAAACCCTTTAAAACCTCCCATTCATTTCATTGTCTACCTCTAAAGATTTCTTAAAACTTGACCTTCTATTTTTAACTCTAGTGCAATGGAAATTTTGGAGTCAACAAAACATCAATTCAAACTTATAGGCATTTACCCCAAAATCCAACTCACACCAAACAACACCATTTGAGCACCATAAAAAATCCCTGAATCTAAGCATCAAAACCTCCAAAACATCAAAACTAGAATGATTTCCCTAGGATAAAAATTTAATAAAACCAATTCAAACTAACTGAGGTTTTGGTCTGAAATTTTAGATATTGGTGGGGGTAAGAGCAAGACCCATTTTATTACCCCAACATAATTAGGAAAAGCTCCCCCCAAACTTATCTAGCAATTTTCAATGCCTTTTCTAGCCTCGCGCCACTATCTAGCTCCTTCCTCGCACCGTTCTCCACCACACATAAATAAAACAAAAAAACATAACATTAATCCCTAACCTTTCACTCTTTAATAACATAGTTATCATCAACATAAAACCTCTTCATCAAACATGCTTTCATGCATGATAATACGACAAGATAGGAGATAATTTCTAGTGCCAAAATAACAACAGTGAACATGCTCTTCACAAGAAAACCTTATATCCATATTTATTTGCCACAAAAGGAAGATGATATACAGAGGCTATGTATGGTAAGAAGAAGAAAAATTCATAGACAGAAAAATTAACTATATGCTTTACATTTTATATTAGATGAATGTATGTTAATGCATTTTGTTGAATAGTGGGTTTAGTAATTGTGGCATTAAAGGACTAGTTGTTGCAATTGAATTTGATTTGAAGGGGTGGTTATGAGTAGAAATTAGGATCCTCAATGCATCTACATACACATATAGGCCTTGTGTCTGGGAAAAAGGGTCCATAGTAGAGATTGAGCAGATCATCTATGTGCAATTGGGTTGGAGTAGTAATCTAGTGGTGAGGGACATTGTAGGTTTCTACACCTTTCATTTTGTTACAAAGGTTCAATGTGGTCTCACCAAGGGTTCCATCAAAGTTTCTCTTCAAAGACTGGATGTTGGACACATCAATTGTTACAAGTATTAGTAGGGTAATTATTAGTAAGATTGATATGTTTTGAAATTCTTGGCCCGATTTGAACCCACCATTGCAAAAAAGAAAAATCTAGTTATTATTGCTAAGTTGTTATTTGCAACAACTACATTTGACTATGTATTTTTTTTCATTTTTTAGCTTATTAATGAAACCCTACAACAAAACCATGGAAGGCATCATAATTCTTTTTGTAACACCCTTGCAAAGTTTGATAGAGTGCTTGACATTTTCACCTTAAAACTTTGTCCACTCCACATGACACGAATTGTTCTTGTACAAAGAATGAAGGCCAAAGTTTTCACTTGAACTAGGAAGAAGTGGGTTAGAAGGTTTTTGAATAAACCACCAACGTGAGTGCACCATAAAGAATGGATGATGGGTGGACATGAAACACTTAACATATATTTAATTAAATTTGGAGTTAAATGCTATTTTTGGACTTAACTCGCCTTTTTTATGGTCAAAAACCATTGATTTTTCAAACAATTGATACAAAATTGTTATTCTTTCTTCATTTTGAGATGAATATTCTAAAATTGTTGATGAACAAAACTTGACCAAAATTACCAATGTTTTAAACAATATAATATTTCATCAAAGATATTGAAACGTTTAAGAAATTAAATTAATTTAAGAAAAATGGGAGCTAAATCATCAAATTATAACACAATGATGGAACATCTAGTGGCCACTAGATGCTTATATATATACATTCATAAAACATATTGAAATGCCTAACTTACTTTTAAAATTCAAAAAATGGTAAATTTAAGAAAAATGTTATTATTATAATAATATTTTTTCAAAGATATTGAAACATCAAACTAAATTATTATCATGAAACTTTAATTTTTGATATTTTAACTTATTATATATTATTAAAAAATGAATTATTGAAAATAATCTATTAATATAATTTTTAAATGAATTTATTGATCATCTATTAATATAATAACAACATGAATTTGAACACAAAATATGAAAACAATTGGTTATATTACCAAAAAATGTTATTGGAAATATATTAATCAATATATTCCACAAACATAACAGATTCTTCAAATAACCAATTATTTCAATCATCATGATGATATCAACACTTGATGTCTTTACATGTGGTTAACTTCATTTGCCATATCAATGTTTGTTTTAGTTCAACTAGTATGCAAATCATTAATCGTTATGATATTGTCCATGGTTATTTTTTTCCTAGCAAGAAATGAAAAAGCAATAGAATCAATGTCCACCCATTGCATTGGGTCTACTAAATTGCATTTCCACCTCCTTTGCCAACAATCTCAATACAATTCTGCATCATTACATGCTCCTTTCTTGAAGGGGACCCACCACTAAATGTGCACCATTCGATAATGTTCATCATTCCCATCCTTAACCACCTTGATATGTGTTCTTCCCATCCATATTGGGTACACTTCAAGTTCATATGGACGTGCAAAAATGAAATCACCTTGGAGTAAATCTCTAAAAGGAGTGTAAGCTACTATATTCAAGGACAACTTCATATTTTTAGGCCCACAATATGGAAGCACAATTGGATCCTCGATATCATCAAGGACAAGAGGAGTTGGAAGAGAAAATCTCACATGATTGGTTTTCCAATTGCTAATCAACCAAAAATCCTCTAACAATATAAGATTTTGTTGAGGAGTTGGTTTTGGCAAACACTTTAAAATACCCTCCCAATATTCAATGTAAGGTTGCATAGTTCTTGCATAGCTCTTGCATACATCTCATCTCTCAAAATATTGAGCTTCCAAAACTCTATGTACTTTAAAATACCACAATTGATGAATTTTTCTTTTTCTATTGACTTTGAGGCGTCATTCCCCCAAATAGGATGGAAAGGAACAAGCTTTGGAATTCTAGTAAGAAGCTTGGGGTGACCTTGATCATCACACTTCCACAATTGAATTGCAAGACCATCTTTGGGACTCCACATGGCATCTATTAGAGATACCTTATAGTGCATCACTAACCACCCAAAGAAATCCCCCCCAAAAAAAAAAAAAACCAAAAAAAAAACATGTCTATGTGTCCAATTAATACTTTAAGGTTGTCCTTCAAATAGCCTTGAACCCAAGATTTGAAATTAAGAATTTCTTGAATCAATTGAAGGATGAATGGCCTTTCTTGGGAAACCATAAATGTTTTCATCATGTCCACCAACACATAATTATTTTGACTTCTCAAATTTTTTGACAAATAGCCAAAACTTCTATCAATGTCTTTGTGGGTATGGGAAACAACAAGAAAACCCAACTACACCTCTTCAAAAAACTCTTTCATAGTTAATAATGACAAAAAAACGAGCAAGTGCCGATTCTTATTGTCCTTCACACAACTATCCATTTGGAACAATTTTTTTTTGGCAATGGTTTTGCATTGACAATTTGATCATGCACCTTGAAAATTAAACATTGAAAATTCCTTCACATTCAATCTTCAAAGAACTCATGTTGTAGTTCATGATCAAATAGCCTTTGTGACTCACAAATGGGTTTCGTTTCCAAGGTTCGTAATAGACGCATAATAAATCCAATTGTGAAATTAGGGTCATTGGGCCACAATTCATTTGAGTATTGAGCAAATGCTTCATCACCATGCCCATAAGCAATCATTCTAGTTAGTGTGATCAACAATTGACCCAACCCAACAACCATCTTGTTTTTCACTTGTAGCTTCGATAATGTAGTCTTTAAATGTTCCATCTTATCATGAATGATGCATAAAAACTCATCCTTCAATTGAATCAACTCCACCTTCCAATTGTGGTAAATATGCCTACATGACTTTTTATGATTATTATGCCTTTTCAATTTCAATTCATGCTCCTTGGCACTAGCATTGTTTTTTTTACTTTCGATATCAAATCCTTCAAAGATTCACATATTGTGCATTTTGCAAAAGTTGAACATCTTTTCAGGACATCAACATTGAAATGGTATTTCTTCCTCAACTGATTCATAACAAATTGAGACACCTCACCAATCTTTAACTTCTTATTAATTTACAATCATAGAAGAAAATATAACAACTTCAACAAAACAACTCAACATATATTATCTTTATGATCATAAAAATTCACAAGAAACAATGAGAACAATGGAACACAATTAATTTTCCTAACAAAAGACATGTGAAATTCACCACACCACATTGTTCTTTTCTCAAATAGTTTTCCATGTTTTAGGAATTAAAAGGCAAACATCTTGTCTCCCATTCCCAATTCCCTTTATTTGGTGTGGCATTATATCAACACATTAATAAATCAGTGATTGAACATTTTTTTAACCTACTTAGTTGAAGCTTGTTGTTTTTTCATTCATGCATTTCCATGTGGCCTTGGCCTCGTTCCACATTTGCTATATTGCTTAGAGGATAGGTAGGTAGATTGTGAAATCCCAACAATCCTCGACCAAACTACTTCCACAAATATTGACATCTTGTACTATCACAAACTTCTACTTCTTTACTCTAACCCTTTAATGCAATCTTCTAAAAATATCCAAAATATATGGCCTTTTATTAACAAATGATAAGTTCCAGAACTTTTGTCACATAATTAACATCTTCTTGCAAGGAAAATGTTGACAATAGTTGAAAGAATAATAGTTCCTTGAATTCACATTACAAATTGATTCATTATTCAGAAGATGATCAATTTTTGAAATGGATGCATCATCACTTTTTGTTTTCTTTTCACAAATGTGTACATTTTTTTTTCACACCTATGATTTTTTCATCATCTTCTAACACATGATGTTCATCATGTGTTACAAGCAATGATGATAAACAATGTCCATCAAAAATTATTTGTGACAAAAAGCCATTTGCAAATTGACATTATTTGTGATTCGTTATTTTCACAACTCAAAATTGTGACCCCCACATTAGTTTCTCCAAGATCCTCATGTAAAACAAGCTCCCTAAGATAACAGGTGGCGATCCACCCTTCAACAACCATCTCTCCATCATCATTCAACTACACACACATTCTCCCCCACCACTCCATACTCTTCATGTAAGGAATAAATTTACTGTTATGTGGCACATCCTTTTCAATTGTATGAAATTTTCATGCATCACCATTTTCCATACCCTCAAAAGTTCTAATATACTCCTTTGAACTAGGCTCCGGAGCATCCTCAACATGTGTTGCATTAGTAAATCCTTCATCATGATGCACCCCCGTGCAATCATTCAAACTAGAGATTGATTGACCTCTTGGGCCACAACCAACTAATGAGACATCCTTCATCAGCCAAAAGTAATCCGATTCCCACACAATCTCTGACAAATCTTCCACAAGGATTTGGAAAAATTAAATTTAGTTTTTGAAATCATTGAAAAATACACTCCCCAAAAACAACTATACAATTCTCAAGTCCAGGCGCACCATGTGTAACAATCAAATCTGATTTTTTGCATCACCCATGACCAACACAAGTCCTTTCCACCTCATTTATCAAATATTAGAGAGATCAATCCGATCTCCAACATTCAATAAATCATTTGCCATGGCTGCATCATCCATGTAGAAGTGTTGTGAAACAAATATAATTCGTCAATGGTAAGAGATCTTGAACCATCCATTGCCATTACTCGTAATAACATCTTGTAGAAAATATATATATCAGAACATGTCAAAACAAAACTATTTGGGCCTATCCACCAAATAGTACTCATCATAATGTAATTATTACATACTAAATCCATCTTGTAGACAAGCATTCAAATTTGGTTCAGTAAGGGGAAATTAACTTAAAGTGTAACAATTGTTATCATGTATAGATGGGGAATTAGGAGATGATTAGATTCCTTGAAAATGAAGGGGAGGATTGGACGGCCACTAGATTCCCATTCCACAAAAAATATAAAACTACAAAATCAGGTGACAACAAGATACTACCTCTTTACAAAATGGAGGGTTGGAGAATTGGGTGGTCACCCAATTCTAAATCACCACCAAATGAAGGTTTGGAGAAACAAGCGGTCATCCGATTTTCTATCACCAATAGTGGCAGGGTTGGAGAATTGGGCACCTCCCAATCTTCCCTATCCAAAAAATCTAGGGTTGGAAAATCAAATGGTTGCCTGATTTTCACTTTTTAACAAATGCAAAATTGGAAAATTGGGTAGTCACACAATTTTCCCTTTTCTATAAATGTGGAGCTGGAAAATTAGGCAGCTACCCAATTTTCCTTCTTCGGAAAACAGAGGGTTGGAGAGTTGAACGATCACATAATTCTCCTTATCCAAAAAATGGAAGGTGCGAGAATGGGGCATCCGCCCGATTTTCATGTTTTGGAAAATGGAAGGTGGGAAAATTAGGTGGCCGCCTAATTTTCCACTCCTTAGTGGTAATATAATTAGAAAATATTTTGGTGGTTTAAAAAACTAAAAATGAAGAAAGCGTTAATTAGTAGTAATTAAATACAATTAAAATCAATGACTAGTAATTAAATAAATTATATATTACATTCTTTATCATTAAGTGTGTTCGATTAAAGTTAAACTAGGATTTAGTTTATAAACATTTGTGAAACTAAAATTGTAAATCGAAATCATTAAATTCACTGGTTAATTATTAAGGTGAGAACTCAAAAAATTTATATAGGTGAAAGCTATACTCATTGAGGGATCTCTCATACCAAAGGTATAACATCATAATTCCGACTGGGGATGCTTTTGGAAAGCTAGTGGTGTGGTGTTTCCTTTTCACAGATTTGCTTACACACAAAACTTGAACCTATATTCAAGATATTTTTTTCAAGGGTTTGGTTTCGATTTTAATTCTAACAAAACATTAATTCCACAATCCACTTTGTGTGTTAGTTCCAACAAAAGGGTGGCAATTCATGTTTACACCATAATAACATGAACTTGAACCTCGTAGGTTTAACATTCCAAACCAAGAAACCTACCAATTTTGGTTTAACTAATGTTGGGAAAAACTATTAAGTTTTTTCAATAACTAAGTGATCTAATTTTTTACATTTTTATAATCAAGGAATGAAAATGGTTATATTGAAAAAAAATTCAATTTTAATATCCTTCACAATTTTTTTCCTCGTGCAAGTTTGGTTTTTCAAAATTGGTTTTTATTTCATTCAAGTTAGTTGATTATATTTAAATGGTTCTTTAACATCAATTTAAGATTTTAGACTTTATATAAACATATTTTGTAAATTTTCAATTTTTTCGTAAGCCAAGAAAAAACTAGCAAACTTCATTACAAAGATTGAATATCTAGAACAAAAATATACGATCACATTTTAAAATATAACCTACTCACGGCAAAAAACATTAGATTAGTTTTCTTTCAATTCATCTCACTCAAATGAACCTTCAAAACCATTTAATTATTTCTTTAAGTTTATTTCAAAATCAATCAATTAGAAGGAGCCTTACAACCAACCCTTGCATCATTTAGCTAATTCTTAAATAAACTTATCAAGTTTATTTAATTGCAACTAGCATCTCCTCAAATTGGTGAATATACTAGCCAAAGAAATGATTTTTTTAGTTTCAATTTGAGAACTTACAATCCCCAATATTTGTCAAACTAAAAACCCAATAGTTGGGAACATGGATTCATGTTTTTTCACCATTCCAAAAAACACTTAATGTCTTTCACATTCACTTGATATCTTTGAAATATCAACAATTCCTAATTAACAAGTTCCTTTACAAGTTCATTAGTTCTTATTACAATTTCAAAAATATCCAAACTACTATTTTCATCACTTTTGTTGGCAAAGTTTGTCAGCAAAAAGATGTTTAGTTTCAAATAATGGATGCACATGATGGTAAGACCTGAAGAACATAAAAAACAAGGATCTCCTATCATACTATTAAGCTATGGTAACCCCTTGTTCCTAACCATTTAAAAAAAAAATCAATTTCAAACTTTTGAATTTAGGATTTGATAATAGGGGTAACAAATTGTGTACATTATCCTCATCATATTTTGTCAAGAAGGAAAAGAAATAGTTAATGACCCCACAAACTTCCTTCTTCATGTTCATTGCAAAAGTCCCCGACTCAATATTTAAGTTTGAATCATCATCATAATCCAATAATCCAAAATAGCAAGATGGTTCATTTTTCCTTTAATTTAAAAGCTCATGGATATGGTTGCATGTAAGGCATCATTCAACAACTAATGACCCCCTTGATTGGTTTGAAACACGAGTGATGACAATAAAAGACAAAATGTTTACAATAATTTGTGATATGGGTCATGTACATGGTCAATGATAGTGTTGGGTGGTTCTCATTTTTTCGTGAGAATTGTCAATTTCAAATTTTTTGGGCAAGTTCTAAAAACTACCATCGTTCTATAAAAAATAATTCCCATTTGGAGAACCACCCTAGTTTTCAAAATTACAAAAAAAATTGGCTAGGTGATTTTCAAGGTAAGTAATTTTCATAGAATTTTGAATTGCTGATTTTTAGGGACAATTATCACAAGTTGGTTTTCACAAATCTTGGTTCTTTGTTATATATATATATATATATATACATTTTTTTAGTTTTTGTGTTTCTTTTAAAGTACAATTAGCATTTTTCTAGTGCAAAACTTCGCACTATTGCAAAACTTGAAAATAACTTACGACAAGCTCAAAAGGTTTTCTTTTCAAAAACTTCACCAAAAAAGTAGGCGAAAAAAACATTGTTCACCAACTTTAAACTATGTGCTTCTAGAGGTACCTAAAAAGTAATAGGATATTAAAAAATATTTAGCTTTATGATCGTCCAATAAACAAATTTGGTTAAATCCTCATTTATTATGGCGGACGCTTCAATAATTGGTAACTTTAGGTTTTTAAAAACTTAAACTTTTTTATTTTTTATTATTTATTTTTTACCATGAGAACTAGACCTTTTTCAAAGTGTGAGAATTGGTTTGGTTTTCAAATTGGATGCCAAATGAATACCTAAGCAATTTTCACTAGGCGGTTTTCACCTCTAATGAGAAATTTTAGTCCATTTTGCATGGTGATTTTCATTGTTGATTTTCATTAGTTGTTTCTCACTGAAAACTAAACTAAAAATCGATGTTGATTTTTAACAGACGGGTGAAAATCACCCGACATTGGTTAATAACTTTAACATTGATTTGTTAGCTATAATGGAGGATAATTGCTTTTCGAAATTATAGATATTCTTGAAATATGATCTCTTTGTTAGCAAATGTGCACAAAAAAATTCTCTAATTATGAAACAAAATTTTAATATAAAACAATAAAACATTAAAATAACCAGAATAAATCAATGTGCATAATACCTTATTTTGATTAGGAGATTTTTAAATTCACACCTTTTTTGGTTAAATTCACACCCTTTCTTCGCACATTCGATTATATGTAGATTAAATTTGAGTGTGTCTACCCCACCCCCCTGTAAACAGAGACAAGTCTCACTTTGAATACATGGAAGGACGCAAGTGTGGGGTTTGTGGTCAATTAGGGCACCACTTGAGAACTTGCCCGCATAAGTAATTGAACTAATAAAGGAACATATTCTTAAAGTTTAATTTGCATAAAATCGGACATGCAAAGGGTGTGAATTTAACCAAAAAAGGTGTGAATTAAAATTTTTCCTTTGATTATTGTGTTCAATTTTTGGGGTTGAAGGCTTGTAGTAATGTAAATTTTCATCCATTCTTGTCTCCTTTATTTGATTTCTTAGGCCATGTTATATATTTTTGCAAATCCACCTAGGTAGAAATTTTGATAAAGACATTTAAAGCCTTTACACATGTTTTTAAAAGTTGCAAACCTTAGGGAAACTTATCCAAAACATGTTCTTTGAAAACTTTCCACCACACCCAAAGTCTCATAACTAAGTACTGATTTTAGAGTAGCCATCATGGTATTCAAATTTGACCTTTCATCCTTCACATAAGCAAGAATATTTTATGTTCATCCATACTACTTTAATAGGTCTTGAATTTTTTTTGCTAATGTTTGCCCTAAAGTTTCAAATGTTTCGAACAAAGCCAATTGTGATATGTTTTGGCACCTAATCTTCTTTTAAAAATATTACAGCCAATGCAAAAACAATGTGTGTTCCCTTTGGACATCCAAAATCAAAGCTTATAGTAGCATAAACACAATTTGCCAAAATTGGTAAAATTTTATCTTTTCAACCAAGTCTAATAACACTTTTTGATTAAATTTTTTTCTAGTGAAAACAATATGAAGGCATAATTGCATTACCAAATACTTTAACCGAATATTTTTAACAAATTAAATGGGGCATAAATGGTTTTTGACAAGGTGACCCCTTAGTTTTTCAAAAAATCTTTATAGTGCACATTATCCTTTTAATAAGGATTTAGGCCCCCTAAAAGTTAGAAATAACATTCCCACTTATTGTAGGTTTTTTTTTTTGCAAATTGTATTTCCATTGGATTTTTCATGTTACTATTCATTTAATTTTCAAATGTTTTTAAAATTAATCCATGGTGTGCATTCACATATTATTTCCTCAATGTAATAATACCATTACTTTGAAATAAAAAATTAGATCTTTCCTTAACCTTGCCTTTTGGTTGAAAATTGTAGGAGACATTGGATTATTATAACACACCATATACCACATTGGTTGTGGGACATTCACATTACATCCACTTTTGATCCATCAACAACACAATAAAATGCCCAACATAGAAAATTTCTACCATGAGGTTTCCAATTGATTCATTCTTCATAAAAGTTTTTTTAGGATTAAATGCAATTTCACTTTCATTCATGACAATTTCATAACTTTTTTCCATTTGGGTTGGTTCTGAACTTTTTTTAAGGATTTGTTAATAGACTAGGGTTAAAAAAGCTAAACAATATGATGTTTTTCTAGTTTTGGTAGTTGTGATGCATTGTTTATATTGGGTAAGAGTTTTCCTTGGGTGGTATCATTATGAATTGTCACACCTTGATTTTTTAGACCCATTGAATTTTGAAAAATCATAGGAAACACTTCAATAAATATTTTCATAAATTGTTTTAATGAGTAGATTTATTAGGTTTCATAGATTTTGAAATTACAATGATAATAAGAATATTGTGTATTTTCATATTTTTAATCATTACATTTAGAAAAAGTTTCAGGAATGTAATGCTAGTTCTTTTTTAAAAACTTTTTAGTTAAGAAAAAAAATCTAAAACATAATTTGGGAATTTTCTTGGGAATTGTTTTTCTAAAGTAATTTGGAAGTCATTCTATTTTGAGGTTTTTATTAGGAAATTAGTTGAACAAGTATAATTTAGTTTTGAATTTCCAAAGTTAAGGATATTAATTTATGAAAGGGCTATTTAAATTAAAAATAATTCAAAATAATTCAAAAAATTTAATTCCAAAATAAACTTCAAGCCATATATTAGTGCACGTGTTTGATAAACATGAGAATTTTTTTAAAAAATAGTTATGAAAACATTTAAAGTAAAGAACCTAGGAGAATGATTTGGCCGTTTTTAGTTCTTTTTTCATTCCTTGAAGTGGTTCCTAATGGTACCACCAAGGATAATTTCACCCTATAATTTAGTTTCAATAAACCATAAACATGCAAACAATGGAAGCAATTACAAACATTTGCAATTCATCATTCATTCTTGTCGAGATGATACATAATGCCAAAAAAACATGTTAATGAAAATATACAAAACTAAGTGTTAAATGTTGTCTTTGTTTCCAAAGATGGGCTTAAGGAGTGCAAGTCAAAATGACTCCTTTTTTCATTTCAAAATGTAGTTGCAAATAAATGATCATGCACAAATAAATCACAACAAAAAAACAAGCGAAATTTAACAAATTTAATCAAAACAAAATCTATAAACAAAAAGATACATAGGAATAACAAAACATGTAAACTTAAGAAACAAAAAATAAAAGAACCTAAATTACAAACCATATTGGTAAACACTCATATTTTTACTCTATACTTATTTTAAAATATGTTTTTAAACATGTTATTTTACGAATACAAAATTTCTCTTATAACAAATTATAAAAATCAGAAACAAAACTCAGATAACTTCCATTACATAACATAGATCTTGTACAATTTTGGCTTTTGCAATAATTTGAAATATAATCAAACTTTTATATTCAATAGAAAGTAGAAAATATGGAAACAAAAACATATTGTAGTAATATTGTTCTTCTTTATCAAAACCATTTTCTAATTTCACTTTAACTTTTCTATCTTTAAAACTACCCCTCTTAGATCCTAATTCATATTCCAAAATTCATTTGATAATCTTGTCCTCACAATGTTTTTTAAAGATATACTTAGATTCTTGCCATAAAATAGTTTGAACCAAGCCTCATCAGTCTTAATCCTACACAATCATCTTCTACTTCTATCTACCTTGTCAATCATTGAAACTTCTTTTGTCCAACCTATCCAATAGTGATGACATAGTTCTCTATCCAAAACCTCCATCTAGTTTGTTCAACAAAGATAGTTTACTTTTACCTTTAACACATACAACAAAAGCAAAACCAAAAAACCAAAACAAAAAAAATTCACTTTTTGAAATGTAAAGGTTGCCTTTGTTGAAACCTTCACAATGAACAAACTATTAACAATTTGCACATTGAAAACAAGGAGGAAATACCATCACCACAGTAAGGAGTAAGACAAATAACAATGTGACAATGAACAACAAATAAGGTGAGAAGTGGAAGTAATGTTAATATTTGGTAGGACAAATAGTGGGGTGGTGATAGCAATAACAATGCAATGATGGTGACAACAAAACAACGTTAAGCAACACAAGGCAATGATGAGAAACATAAGGTGACAATAAACAATGCAAGGCAATGATGAATAGTAAGGTGATGATGAACAACAACAGGTGAGATGAATAGTTCATTAAGGCTACAACAAATGTCAACAAGGTGAGATGAGTAGCAAGGCAACGATGCACAACAAAATGATAATGAGTAACAAAAAGTCACCAATGAATTGCAAGGTGCACAAGCAAACATGGTGATGACAAGCACCAAGGCACACAAAAATAAAATAAAATAAAAGAGAAAAAAAACCAAAAAAAACACAAAGAAAAAATGTGGGTTTGAAGGAGTGCTTGGGCTATTTGTAGAGATTAGTCTCTCTCCCCCTTGTCCAACACAGTGGTGCCCCTGCCTTAAACCCTAACACTAACTCTACCTAATTAACCTACTTCTAACCTAGAGCCTAAATGATTCAGGGGTTAAAATATAAACTACCCAAGGTGAAATGCCTCAATAGAATCGGGTTCTTTGTGAACTGATTTTTTCAAAGTTGATAGCCTATTGGGTGGGTATAAGTGGATTATGACCCTAGTTATGCCCATTGGTGCCGTTAAAAAAAAACGAGCTAAAAAATCAGCCTGGTTTTGGATTTTCATTTAATACCCAGCCAACACTGGTTTTAACCATCTACATGCATCAATGTACCTAGTAGGCACCTATTATCATACCTACATACATGTAGGTAACCGTCTATATGCATCTACCACCTACATGGCTGTGATCAAGGTCTTGTGGTACCTGGGTTAAGGGGGGCATGGGTGGGGAACCTAGTAGTGACTAGTGACCAACAATCCTTCCAACGCACGATTACTAATCCTGTCCCTGCCTGGTTTACGGTGCGAGAAGCCAGGTTAACAACAGATATACCGAACCCAAGACTGGTCATAACCGGGGTTTCTTTTAAGGATATTATGATGTAGCCAAAGTGGCGACCATTCACAAAATAATTTAGCCAAATTTGGCTACATACTAGATTTGAAAGTAGGGAAGAAAAAACAGAATCCTTTATATTCTTGGCTATCTACCAGCACTTATCATAAAAATCTGGTGATTTGAAAAAAATAAATCTGCAAACTCTGGCGAATTTGAGTCATATTTTCCATGAAATATCCTTTGTAAAGGTGGAAATCATATTTTTCAGGTCGAAATTTGGCGAAAGTTCGCCATTGAAAGAAACCCTGAAGTCTGGTTGGTCATAACAAACTTCAAATGGATGGGGCACCTGTAGGTTCACTCTGGCAGAAGAAGGAGGGTTGGGGGTGAAGCGGCATTTTGTTGGGGGGCAAATTTTCACATCTTGGTGAAGTTTTTCGAGAAAATTTGCTTGGAAAAATCTGTTTTTGTAGTTCACAAAAAGAAAAAAAAAGAGAAAAAAAAACCCCTGGTAGGTACTTGTCAAAAGTAAGTAGGTACCTAGTTGTCGTAAAGTAGGTAGATAGTTGGCGTCCAAAACGGCCCCATTTAAGAGCTCCTGACAAAGAGAGAAGACTTTGGCCATGGTGGTGGGTTGCTCCTGACAAGCTGCACGCTGCAGCTCATGAAGTAGCCCTTTGCTTGTTTAATCAATGATCCATGATCCCCTCGTTGTCGTGGTGGTAGTGGAAAAAGTCTAGTGCAGCCACGACTTTGCTGCTGCTGCTGCTGCTGCTGTGGATCGATCGGCTGCGGTCTTCTCTCTGTCTGTCTGTCTGTCTGCAGATGCCGGATTTGATTTGTTTTCCAGGGGTTGTTGTTTCCAAGTACTTACGTCGTTTCTTGCTATGAACTAAATACCTGAACCTTGGACCATGTGGATATACCCTAAAACCAAGCTCCTCATGTGTAACCTTCAACCAACCTCCAGCTACAACCAATTAGCTCCTCCTCATGTGTACCCAGCTACAGCCATGGTCCTGATCATGTGTACCACCCTGCAACGTCCAAGCTCCTGTCAACTATCCAAAGGTAAGTGTATTTATTTTGTATGGAGCATTATTAATAATGAGGCAATTATCCGCTGGTGTGGTACTCATTAATTGTATGGAGAGCTAATTGTAGAAGATTTCCGCGTTAGATAGATCGTCATGTTTGTCGTGATGGAGCTTGTGGGTTAAGAGCTGAATTAGTTGTTGCTAACGTGCAAACATTGGCAGAGAAGTAGCTCAAATTTTTGTGAACTTTTGTGTGTGTGTGTGTGTGTGTGTGTGTGTGAGAGAGAGAGAGAGAGAGAGAGAGAGAGAGAGAGAGAGAGAGAAAAGCTCAACATTTGTGAACTGTTGTGAGAGAGAGAGAGAGAAAGAAGGAAAGAAGCTCAGATTTTGTGAAGTGTACTTGTATGAGAGAGAGAGAGAATGCGGTACTAGAGATCAGCTGTCAAGTCAGCTTTTGCCTCTGCTGCAGGTCTGTGAAGTGGATATAGGTTGAGCGTTTTGTCGATTTCTTTCTTTCCGGGATGTGTTGTATAACGGAGTAGCTCATGCTGGTACAGACAACAGACAAGCTGGGTGATGACTGGGAAGGAGCTGGGAGCTTGATCATCGTCGTCTATTAGCCATGACTTAAGGTTCTTCCTGCGGTAATTCACCTGACGCGTTTTCTGTAAGTCGAGCTCTTTCATGGACTAGAACAAGAGAGTTTTTTTTTTGGTCTCGGAAGAGCGGGCGGCTAGGAGCTGCAGCTTACAGGGAGAAGTACACGGTGTCGCGGTAGCTTGTAGTCTTTGTGAACTGCGTCGCAGTTTGGGGATGGATTACAACACTAGGGCTGAGTGGAAGGAGGTCTGCACATCGGGTTGCATTTCATGGGGCACAATCGGAAGAGATCATGAAAGCTCAAAACAGCAATTGGGCGCAGGGTTTAAGAAGCAAAGTCGATGCAGGACATTGGTTCTTGCAGCCGCTTTCGTCTCTGCAGCAGTGGTTACAGTACTTGTGGTCATCACGGTTGCTGTCACTCATAATATTCCCAGCTTTCCGCTCATGAGACGCGATTCCTCAACTCTGAGGTACTTTGTGAGCAACCATGTATTAGCTTCCACAGCTGCAGCTCACTTCGATTCTTCCCAACGGACCGCATCCATACAAGAGGCATGTCGCACCGCACACTATCCGGAACAATGCGTTGTGACTCTTCTCTCGTCCCATGATTCCGCTGCAGCAGCAGCAGCTGAGGGATACGGAGCTACTGGGAGCAAATACTTCAGCTTTGCGGGAGCTGCCATGGACAGTGCCATAGGCGGGGTATCCAATTTCTACAGTTTTACCACACGTTTATCACCGGAATACGGTTACGAGCAATGGGCTCAGAGATCGTGTCTAGAGCTCCTGAGTTCCTCGCAAGAGGAAATGTACACTTCTCTTTCCTTGTTGTTTAACTTGAACCCCGCGAACGACAATCAAGGCTCTGTCATGACCGATATCCTCACGTCGGTGAGCGCGGCGCTCACGTACCACACCTCTTGCCTCGACGCTTGGGATTACAGCCCTGGTTCGCTTCGCGACTCCCTGTTGGAGCAAGGAAATCCCGTCGGCGTCTTGCTGGCCAATGCCGTTTCCCTCGTCGCTTCCCTCGTCGGTCAACAACGGGCTTCCGTAGGCTTGAATGCGAACACGGGCAACCGGCGTCGAAATCTCCTGAACGATTTCTTCCCCGGCCGTAGTGCAGAGAAGCTGGGCGACAGTAGTAGTCCAGGCTGCGAGCTCACGGATGAGGACGAAGACGGGTTTCCGGAATGGTTGCGGCCGGGAGACCGACGGCTTCTGCAGGCGACGTCGAACCTGACAATCGTGGATGCAACAGTCGCACAAGACGGAACTGGGCAGTACACATCGATTCAACAAGCCGTGAATGCTGCTCCGCAGTTGAATCCTCAGCGCTGGGTGATTCAAGTGGGTGCCGGGACGTACTACGAGAATGTGGTGATTCCCAAAAATTCAACCAACCTCATGTTCGTCGGAGCCGGTATGGGCGTGACCATCATCACCGGAAGCTTGAGCGTGATTGCAAACAACATCACGACTTTCTTAACTGCCACAGTTGGTAAGCAAGGAGCTTGTTCACGTCTGCATAGTGGAAATTCAAGCTCCTTCTTGATGGTCCCTAAAACCCCAAAAAGGTTTCTTGTGAATTGGAGTTCTCACTAGAAAGCTTGACCTTCATCCCCCAAAGCTTTATCTTCATCGCACAACGCTGGATCTTACTAACAGTTTTCCAATGGACTTCTTAGAAAGCTTGATCTTTGACATTGCACAATGCTCAATCTTCCTGAAAACATTTTTGTTTTCCAAATGGGAGTTTCTCAGATTGAAATTTTCTGATTTTTTTCCCGCTCAAATATTCTAATCTGCAACTAAGTTCCTAACTGATCTCTTGCATAATTTTGCAGCGGTAAATGGACATGGCTTTGTGGCACGCGATCTCACCATACAAAATACAGCAGGAGCTGATAATCACCAAGCAGTAGCTCTTCGTGTGAGCAATGACCAAGCGGCATTCTACATGTGTTCCATTGAAGGTTACCAAGATACACTGTACTCCCATACACACCGTCAATTCTACAAGAATGTCACCATTTATGGAACAGTTGACTTTGTATTTGGAAATGCGGCAGCTGTTTTCCAGAATTGCAACCTCTACATCAGATTACCACTTTCAGTTCAAGAGAATACGGTTACAGCACAAGGAAGGACCATTCCGCAACAGAACACAGGTTTCTCCTTCCAATTTTGCACAATTGATGCTGCTCCAGATCTCCAAGCTGCTCTTAATTCTCAATCTAGTATTCAAAGCTATCTGGGTCGTCCTTGGAAACTATATTCTCGGACCGTCTTCCTCGAATCCTATATCACTCAGGTCATTGATCCTGCAGGTTGGCTTCCTTGGAATGGGACTTTTGCCTTTGGTACTCTTTTCTTTGGTGAGTACCAAAACTCTGGACCTGGAGCTGTTACCACACAACGTGTCAATTGGTCTACTCAAATAACTGACCCGAATGTTGCACAACAATACACTGTTACCAACTTGATTGAAGGTGCAGAGTGGTTGCCTGAGATCGACCTCACTTACCAACCTTCTCTCTAATAACTAAAAATTGGGGTTAGCTAATTGGGGGTAGCTTTTGTTTCTGTTTTCTGTTCGGTTCTTGGGCCCTACATCATGAGTTTTTATATCCTTGATCTTTGGGTGAATTTGGAAAGGGGGGAAAGGATGCTCTTGCACAAAAGGTAGCCTGCTCCTTATCACCACTAAATACCATGCATGAATTGTTGGTGTAAATTCCATCAAAGAGAGGAGTGTGGTTAGTGGAGCAGCTTGTTAGGTACATGAAATACTTGACATTTTATGTGTCATGGACTTCTGGGATGCCGTTGTTAGTGAAAGGTGAAGAAATTGTGGAAGGGATGTTGCCTTGCTTCACTGCACTGGAGATGGAGATGGAGATTTCTGTCTTTTTAAAATTGTGATAGAAAATAGGACATTCTTTGAAAATTTGATTGTCAATTGGCAGATACAATATGATGCTGGCAATGAGTGTAAGCATACAATATCTTCATTTCTTATTTCTTCCATTGTCACACCATCTGAACTTTTTGGTGAACACTCAAATCAGAGGTAACCATACTTTCTTTCTAGCAAGAAAAATATAGTTTTTACACCTACAAAATAGTGTTGCAAAGTTGGTTTGCATGCAAGTACAGAAAATGGGTCAAGGCTTTTGTATGCATTTGAACTAAGGTGCAATAATGGTATTATCTTACTGGATGTCAACCATGCCACTTGTTACAGAACAGCATTCTAGACAAGATTGGCCTTCACAATGAGGTCAGCAAACTACGAGTGAAATCTCCCAAAACTCAGCACCCAGTTCTCCAGAGTATATGTCTCCAATGTGGAGAGAAGAAACCTGGGTGATGTCCAATTATGGTAATGAAGGCCAAGTTAACAATCATGAGTTTTATACTGAAACTGTGTCCATTGGAAACAGTCTAAATATTACATTCAACACTCTTATTAGTCTTGGCAATCTTCAAACACATATACTGAACTAATTGTGAAAGTGACTAACCTAATTATTTAGTGAACTAAGATCATCATTACTGAAATTCATAGAAGCAATGTTTTCATTAATCAAGTGTAGTAAAACTGAACCCATTTCCCTTATTTAAGGATGCAAATTATATGTGAGAAAAATGACCAATAGCCTGGAATTTGTGCTACCATGTCACTTTCCAGAAAGTATACAACAAATTGACGGTAGCATACGTGAGGCATTTACTTTACTTTCTATGCAAACTAATTTTCCCTCATACTTGTTGTAAAGATGCAATGTGAAATCTAGAGTTTTATTTAATGTTTCAGACTTCATTTGGATTGTCATGATATTAGATTTTCTTTCAATCAAACCTCATGCATGTGCCAAGTAGAGGAACTTTTGGAGTTGAAAAATTGGTGATACATAATGCGGTGAGGCGAGATAGGAGTATCTGTGTGGTCACATGAATATATATCATGGGAGAAATATAGAGTGAACAGTGTGTGTATAATTGGTTAGTATATTAGAGTTGACTTTAGCAATTGATTTTGTAGATTAAATTTTTTTCATAAAATTACAACCAAAATCAATATAATTACTTACAAATCTCCAAGGGCTATCAAAAGGTAATGAGAATTGAAAGTAGTCTATCACATGCCATTGTTGGGAGATTTGTCATTTAGGAGATCTAAACATTCCAAATAAACAAGACAAACTTCCTTCCTTAATAGATAGATATCAGCAAACAACTTATGTGTGTTTGGAGGACACTAAATATTTTTGAACGAGCTTTGTCGGAAGCCTATATTTGAAGCATTGCATGATTCTATGCTGTGTTTGTGTCCAACAAATTTTTTATTAATGTTTTGTTGTTCCCCACCAGGATTTGAACTCAGGACTCCAGGAAGACAGGAAATGGTACCCACCAGCTTACTTTTTGACATTATTGTAGCAGGCATTTCTTTTGTGTTTCATTATTTTCAACCCAAATAATGGTTATAATATTAGTGTACATATGGTGTTCAATAGCCATATCTGTAGGTGTGCAGAATTTTTTTTGTTATGGCCAATGAAATTGCTCGATTTGTGGTCTGAATACGTTTTCATAGTTATCTTGCGTGAACTAATAATTAAATGTGTAATAGGGTTTGTTAGGTTTGTGATGATTTTAGAGGACCAATGGAAATGGAAGAAATGGACCATTATTTTCAATGTTTAGCGGCCGAAATTTTTTGTTTCAGGCCGATGTGGTTGCTAGATTTGGTGGTCTGAATTTGTTTTCTTAGTTATTTTGAGTTGACAAAATCCCAGAGGTGCTCAGGATGTGATTGGCACATTAAAATTGGATGAACAAGAGTCAAAACATGCTGGTTTGGCTGAGCAAAATGGGTTTGGTGGAGTAAATTTGCACCATTTTCTGAGGCTGGTAAAAGGCACAGAAAAATTGTGCACCTGCCAAATAAGAGCAAATAAAATATGATCTGACTACTTCTCCCCGTTTCTGATTGGCCACTCGTAGTGGTTGGTCTGGTCCAGGCGGTTTGCTATGAGTAGTCTCGCACCTATTTGCAATCTCAGTTTATGGGCAAGGTTGCTGAAAGTAAATATCTGAGCTTAGATGTGAGAAGTATCTTTGTAGGGTCACATATTGAGCACTGCTGGGGCTGCTCTAACAGTACAATGTGCATTAGCTATGTACAGACATGGTTCTAGCACATTACGAGTGCACTTTGTTTTTGAAACATCAGCAGTCAAAGTTTCAAACCCTCTGCATAACCTCGCAGACCACTGCATTGCGGCACAGACAATGCTCTTTGGGCAATATTTAACATTCTGCCTTGCCAAACCCTGGAATAAACTTAAACCAGCTTCTAAAGAACCCTATTCCTCGCCAATCTCCAAGTGGCACAAACATGAGCTAAATTGACCATCCAATGTCCATCTACTGAATTTAATACATAACCTAATAATGGCCTATGGAATCCCATTGGAGCATACGAGAGTAACAATAATTAGTTCTTCAATAGTGAATGTGGGCTTAGTATCATAGAGAGTAGAGTGTAACTCTTAATGGTTGGAGTTATGAGTGGAGTGTTCCAAAGTTAACTTAAGAGTTAAGTATGACTGAGCAATGACTATAATTGAGTTAAACTAACCAGTCTTGATCCCTAATGTCAGCTACTCATGCGCACTTCCTATGAGAGCTAATAAAGAAGAAACACTAATAACTCTAACTAAGAGTTGCTGTTCTTAGTTAGGAGATGCCCTCAATAGTACTCCTAACTTCTCTCCTTAATGAAAACTAGATCTTCAGTTTTTTGGTGGGATCTTCAGGTGGTAAAGGTACCTAAAAGTTTCCAGACTTCATCAAACAAGCCTAGTTAATTTCTGGCCCTCAAATGGGGCTTTTAAAAAGAAAAGATGGACATTTATGCTTTTCCAGAAGCAGATGATGGAACTCATAAAAGCTTTAATCACAACTGATAATGAAGGATCTCTTAAAAGCTTTTAAGCACAGCTGATAATGAAGGATTTCTTAAAAGCTTCAACCACAGCTGTTGATCCTTTGAAAAAGGGCTTATAGGAAAATAGGTTATGTCTAAGTCAGTTGATGCATGGAGATGATTTAGTGTACAGGTGAGGGCTAGTGGGCTGGTAGTTGATAGGTAGTAAAACCAGCCATTGGGGTAAGCACTGTGGTTAGTTAAGGAACTAGAAGCCAATGAAAATAGTGTTTACCCTAAACCCTAAAACCCTAAACCTGGTCCACCCACCATCTATGCTCATACTATGCTCACTGCTGGTGGCTCTCGGTTTACTCATGCCTTTGGTAAACTTAACTCATTTAAACTCCATCCTCCATACCAAACATAACTCATTAAGGAATCATTAACTATAGCAGCACTTTGGTTAATGGCTTACAAATAATGTAATCAAGATGCTGACGCTTAAGTTGAGTGGAGTAGTGGTGTGTTTATGCAATGCAAAAATTTGTCATAGTATCTCAATTGTCAAGTTTAGTTTAGTTTAGTTTTTTTTTTTTTTTGGAGTGGAATGTGGTCACCACAAGTGGGGTGGACGTGGTCCTAGTTCTTGTGCTTGCCCTGGTCCCACCTATGTTCACCTTGGTCCATGTGGCAACCAAATTTTAATTATGAAGTTTTATAAAAATGAAATTTGAAAAAAACTAAAACTTAGATTGCTGAGATGGCAATTGAAATTTAGACATAACATCTCAATGGTCAAGATTTAAAATTTTTTTTTTTGGGGGGGAACTATCATATGATCATCCATAGAGCACAAGTGGGTGGGACCTAGTCCTAGTTCATGTGGAGACCTAATCCCACCCATGTCCACTTGGGTCATGTCCACTTATGTCCATGTGAAAGCCGCTTTTAAGTCATGAAAACAAAATTAAATGAAAATTGGAAAAAAAATTCTTGATTATTGAGATGGTGACCAATGTTTTGTCATCACATTTCCATGGTTAAGATTGTTTTTGTACTTCTAATTAATTTCTTTTAAAAATTTCTAAAAATTGAATCAAAAGCATTACAATGTTATGTAGTAATTGTTATTTTTGAAAAAACTATTATCATGCTTGCCATTCAATGGACAAAACTTCTTTTTTGATTTTTTTGATTGATGGTACCAAACTTGATAACAAATAATGTTTTTGGTGTTTTCTTGCTAGTTTGAAATTGAAAGACCTTGGAGCAAGAAGTCACAAGTGAAAGAAGTAATTGCAATGTTTTTCACCGAATTGTGGAGAGAAAAAAATGTCATATGCAACACAATATTGACATTTGTGTCATCATTGTCACCAAGGGTAAATATGCAAATATGGTGGCTCACTTTTGGATTCGTGTTGTTAATGAGGAGGCATGTGCACCTTCTAATGAGGAGATGCTAGGGAATGACATCCAAGAAGAATTGATTTCATTAATGGAAAATTCCCCCTCTTACAAGAGAAGGCTAATCTCAAAAGTATTTGGAGCACAAGCTACCACCAATTATGCATTAATGGGGCCATGGGCATTGGCCAATTATATGGTCAAGCTTGTTGGACTCAACTTTAATATAACCAACATTTGTTATATTTCATTCATATGTTGATTGAAGTAGATTTGATTGTGAACAATATAGGATTAATATATCATGTACAAGCAAGGTCATTCAATAGTTTCAAATAAACACATCACTATGTTTTTTGTATTCACAATCCTTGAATGTATGGAATATGTATGGTCTCAATCTATTGATATCCATGTCACTACCTCTTGGTACCAACTAAAAAGGATTATGAGGATGGTGGCGTGTGCAAACATGTGAAATGATACGTATGCAATGGCAAGGTTGGTAATTGTAACCTTTAATAATTATTTGCACCAAGCTTGGAGGATTTGTATGAGGGTCCAAACATCATGAAATGTGTATGCAATAAAGGCTACAAGCTTAAATGGAATTGTTCACAATGTTGTGAGAAATATTCAATGTGTGGTGCTTCTCAAAAGAAAATTCTAATATTTTATTATCTTCTTGTTGTAAATTAACTTGCAAGTTTGTGTCATAGTCACACACATTGCCATGAGTTTTTAGAACTATGGTGACAATAAAGAAAATAGTTTCACGTACATCCATGTGCATCAATCAATGGACATTTTAGAGTTTTGGGATGAAAGAAAGTTAAAGGAATATCAAGCTTTTTGGGACCCATGAACAACTAGAATTATATGTGATATACATATGAGACAATCATGAGGAATTTTTTTTTAACATTTCCACAACCTTATCAAAAATTTATAGATGGTTAGGATCGAACAAACTAACAGTATAATTTCCAATGTTTAACTTGTTTGACCAACATTTAACATGGGAAAAAAATAGTATACGTAAATTTGATTCACATCTAATGGACAATTTGAAAATGCACGAAACAAAAAAATGGAAAAGAAATGGATACTAACATTATTCTTTGAGTTGGATGTAAGGTGATCCATGGAATTTCACCCTTGCAACAAATGGGATGGATTTGTATCAACCAACACCAAATTCAATTAAAACATTTGGGTTGTTGAATTGGAGGTATTGGATGGTAGGAAACAAATGTGCTTGGGCAAATTTTGGTGATATTTATCCCTCCATCAAAATTGATTGTAAAAATATTGGAATAATAATTTATTATTATTTTTTTTGAGCCTTTAATATGGGAATTAAAGGTTTTGTTCATAAATGGATTTTATGTTGATTACAACTACCTTCTCCGTTTGATTTTTTTAGTGTTGCCAATTGACAATGAGTTTCAAACTTCAAACAATCTTGATGTTATGGACTGGTGATTACACAATGTAAGGTGGGTGGACAAAAAGATGATGGTTATAATGTATGTCAACAAAATTTCATAGTTGAAAAGGTTCATTGGCCACAATGTTGTATAGTTTGATAAAGGATTCCAAGCTCATCACCCTCTTCCATTTTAAACCATTGAAAACCTTCCTTCACAAGTGAATATCCTTTACAATGAACATCTTTTACTTTATCAATTCAAGGTCCTTTCACACTAAAAATTAATTATGTGGTAGAAGTAGAAGTGTTTTGTGAGACCTTTTGCAATTATCATAGTTATGGTGGTCATAGTGTACTATCATGCATCATGTAATAAAAATTGGAATTAAAAAATCTACACTTTGTGTTATGGGTCTTATAGGTCTTATTTCAAAATTATGTTCTTGTAACATTTTGGCATATTTGAGATCATAGAATGTTACTTGCACATTAGACGTGTGTTATAGGGTGTTACAACATTGACATATGTACTTTTTATATGGGTTCAACTTGTCACTTCACCAATTTTATGTTGTCATGCACATATTCTTGTTGTGTTTAATGTTAGAAAAGAGGCCTACATATTTTGTGGCACATTCACCAATTCATTTAATAGGGTTGCTAAGCTTTTGGAAGTTTAAAGGTTACATTCTTTTCACATTTTGGTGTTTATTTTCAACTCTAAATTATTTGAAAGTCACAAAAGATGATGAAATATGTGCAATGGGCTTGAACTCTTGATATGTTGATTATTTTTCATTCACAATATGACATTTGGATGGACACATTAATCCACACGATTGTTGCAAGGTAATACCACGCTCCTTTGGAAAGGAAGATGCAAAGAATATGATGGCCCAAATAAATATGTCCTTAAACATATTATAAGCACATGGCATGAATGCAAAAAGAACTCCAATCTTTGTTGTAAACTCTAGAAACATCATTTAGCGAAATTTAAACTTATTCTCAAGTAAGGAATGGGGAGATCATTGATGATATTGTGTGACACGATGTTAATAACATGTTTTGGTGTTTTTGATGTGAAATGAAAGTCTCAAGACATGTGAACATCAAAATAAATTTAAAAAACAATGAATTGACATATTTATTGTGTGTCATGTTTAAGTGTCCTTCATGACATAATACAACAACTCAATGTGGATGCAAAAAATTGATTTCCTTTTCAATGTGCACTTCATGTTTTGCATCAAATCTCATTAATTAGATTAACACAAAGACATGTGGATGAATGTTTGATTTTAAAAATAGTTTTAGAACAACTTATAATTCTATGAACTAATATATTAGAAATTATTACTTACGTTGTTAAAATGCAGTACAAGTTAATAGGGTCATGATTTATCTTTAAATGTTAGATTTATATGCATGTTTTCGAATGAGTACTCACCCATGCATATGAATGGAATCATTGTCACATCATCCCTAGAAGATGCACACAAACATATTTGATGGAGGATGGAGGTCACACAAGAGCCTTTTAGATGATGACATTAATGTATTTTTTTAGAAAAGGTGAAAAATATGTCTTTTTTGATATTCAAGGGCACCAAATACCATGTTCAGGATCTTGTTGTCGTCTGACCAGATGGTATCCATGATACTCCCTTAAATGTACTAGGGTACATTGAATGCGGAAGGCTCAAAATATTTTAATTTTCATGTGTGAATTTATGGGACATCACAATTTGATATTCCAAGACATATTCTAATCAAATTCCAATTTCAATGGTTGATGTTGGGAAACCCCCACAACATTTTGAGTTATCATACATGCACCTTTTGTGTCCCATTCCAAAACATCATTTTGGAAATGATATATGTTTGTGCATATGCCCCTCCATAGGTCCGGTTCATCCAATGACACATGAAGCAATGCTTTGGTTGCTTGTGAGTTGTTGATTTAGGTGTTTGTGATCATCTATTGTATTGAGGGCATCAAACATGTTTGCCACCTTGGCTTATATGAGTGACTTGCTTTTGTATGAACTACTTGGAGTAGATTCATCAAATATTCAATTGGGTTTGTATGAAAAATCACAAGGCCACCCCATCTCCAAATGCAAGATAATGATTAAGATGACATTGAAGAAGACTTACCAAATTTGTATGTGGGAAATGTGTACTTGAGCAAATTGCAAATCATTGGAGGTGAACAGGGTGGATACAAAGCACCTAAATGTCAACAATGTTCTTGGTGATGTTTTGGAAAAGTATATATGACTTTGGTCAAGGCATGAGGGCAAAAAACAATGTTATGTTACCTATATTGAGTGGGAGGGGGTTGTGGTTTGATGATTTAAGTGTAGACCTTGAAGTCTTGAGCTTTTATAATAAATGGACATAACAGGTTGCCATTGTCTCTTTTCCGAGATGTACTTGGGACATCCTTGATGTACTTGGCACCTAAAAGATGTCATAAATAGGGCATTTCAAGTAATTTTTAATTTCAACATACTTTTTTAAGTTTGGAGTTGTTTTGTCCAAGCTTGGGGGACGACAAGGATGACAATGGGGGCCGACAAAAAAATGTTGAGGGATAATGAGTTTTTTTTAAGAAATTAAAAAAAATTTAATTGATTTTTTTTTAGTGACAAGGGGACATTTGGTAGTATTAACAAGCTGTTGAAAAGACACCAAGCAACATTGGAAAAACGTGAAGGACATCAAATTGTTTTTCTTTGAGTAGTATGAAGATGTTGAGGGATATGAAGAGGGATATCAAGGATGTTGGACACTGCTGGGAGAATGCCAAGAGACATCAAGAAAACATGTATTTTTTAAATGATAAGGAATGCTAAGGGATGATAGGGCGTTGGGCAACATTGGGGAGATGTCAATTGACAGTGTTGGGAAAACTCCAAGTGATGACAAATATTGTTTTTAGTCTACTTGACAAGGGATGCCGAGAAAAAGCTAGGGATGATGGGGGAGTTGAAAAATTGTTGAACAACACTAAGAAAATGCTAGGTAATGTTAGGAAAATGCTATCAAGCACTAAACAGCCATTGGGTAGCTTTGGGAAAATGGGAAGGGACATTAGCTAATGCTAAAAAACATTGACAGACATTGAGAAGAGGTAAGTTTGAACCAAAAAATAAATTTTGATAAAAATGTATAATAATAATTTTATTAAAAAAATTGTTGGTAGTGATACCAGGAGAGAGGTGCAAGGACATCCCTGAACAGGAATGTCTTTCCTTGCAACCTTGGTACATACAGGGGATGGTGGAGGCAAGTCTGTTCTGGGTATTTGTTTCTTGGAGCAATTTTAACAATTTCACAACTCCAAGTGGCCGCCCATCAATCTGCAAACCAAGAGTCCTTTCTGGACAATTGTTGCTCTGTTGATTAAACCGAGCTTTGGGAGTACCGTATCTCAGGCACTGTGGCACTTCATGGAACATTTCCCTCTTTTAGTAGTGAGCCGGTTATTAAACTTTGTTGCTATTTAGACATTACAATACCTCACTAGCCTCCAATACCAATTTGGGTCTTTAAACAATACCTTCTTTAGAAAAGGGTACATTATTTACTTCTAAACAACAGGTTTGTCTTAAAGGGAACAGTGGATATGCATAATAAGCACATTATTACATACACAATTATTTATCACCTGTTGTTTGTATGGGTTGATTATGAAATTTTCATCTTGGGAATCACCTAGTATATTGCCCAAGTAATTTAGGTTTTTTAAAGAAAAGAATATTAACATTTTATTTCTAGCAACCTGTTGTTGGAAATGGATTATTTGCTGGAAATATACGGCGAAATATATATTTTGAGAAGTCTACCCCCTGACTCAAAATAAACTGTTGCTGAAAATCGTTTCAAGATTCCTAGAAATCAAGAGCAGAAGGTGTAAAATACCCTGAACAGGTTTAGGGTTTAGTTTGGAAAAACAAATCATTATTTTCCCTACAAGGTGATGGAGGCAGGAAAGGTAGAAAAGAGGATTTGCATTTTGTTGCAATGGACTTAACCAGTTTTCCCTGTTTTAAGTTCCCTAATAACAAAAAAGAAACCTTATTTTCCATGCCAGATGATGGAGGCAAAGAGGTACAGTGGGGAGTTGCATTCTGTTAAAAGGGACTTCAAGAGCTTTCCACTCTTCAAGGTTCATACCATTGAAAAAAGCCTGATAGATGAATCAATCATTTTCTGTGCAAGATGAGTGATGTGGCAAGATGAGTGATATCTTTCACTTCCACTACAAGAGAATGTGGTTTTCTCACACAAAAAGCCATGGTTCTGACACATGTATGAGGTAAACTTTGTGGTTTCATCTATTACAATGTACAATAATATGTGGTATTTATTGTGTGGCATATATTACATTTATGTGCATTATAATGGACGAAACTGCAAAGTTTACCTCACATGTATCATGAGCTCCGAGAAAAACCACATTCTCTTGTACTGTTATTTGCCAGCTTAATGGAATCTATTCTCTTGCAAGCTTTTGATCTCCTTGTGGTACTCTGTAGCAGGCTTTCTCCATGTGACTACTGATCACCCATGAATCTTGTCCACTTTGCAAATGTTGAACTTAAGATTTGAAGTTGTGTCTCTTCCACTTCTCACAGAAAGTACAATGTACAGAAACTTCAAGGTACAGAAAGTACTAGGTACATTGAAGCCAATGTTGAAGAGAAAGAGTTCTTTTGGCAAGCCCTCATCTCTTTCACTACAACTTTTGTGTGTAATCAGCTGATGAAGAGTTCTGTAGCCGTGAGTTCTTTCTTAACCCAGAGCTGCTTCCAAAAACTCTTGCAAAAAATCTTGTATATGATATAGCAGACAGATTGAATCTTCTGTACTCATTTGCTTCAACTCTGCAAAGAAGCTCAATATTTTGTGTGCAGAGTACATGAACTTCTTCACTACAAAACAAAAAAAACAATTCACTACAAGCTAAAGAAGATACCACATTGATGAGCACTAGTGCGTCTAGCACTGCCTACTGGCCTGAGATTTCCTTTAGATGTTGATCTTCTGGATCTATAGCAAAACTGTCAACAATTGATCTTCCAGGAATGTCTCTAATATTGCAGACCACAAATTTTAAACCATAGAAGTTTAATGATCCCTGGAACATGATCCAGAACATGATGATATTATATATTGATGCAGCAAGATTGCTTGACTAATTGAAGAACACATTTTGAGAATTGCAACAAGTTGAAGAACAATTAAATGAATTGGAATTCATGACCCACGTTGTCTTAAATGTGAGCCTGCAAGACTTTTCTACTGCATCTGGAGCTGCTGCTGGTTACACTAGCTTAAATTTCGAGCTGTGATGCAGTGCATCAGTAGACTTAGAGAATCATCACTTGAGAATTTGCAACAAAAATGCTTTTGAATGAATGAATATCCATACAAATCTTGTGCAGCTAGCAGGCACTGGCTGATCGCTGCAGCAAAAAAAAAAACCATTCGGATTGATGTTTCACAGCTAGCTAGCAAGCACTACAGTCTGCACTAGTCTCAGTTGTAGTGAAGTGGCGGCCAGATGATCCTTCCTTTCCGAAAAGAGTCAAGCTTGCTATGGACTTCTAGTACTACCGCTTATACAAACAGATTTTTCTGAGGCCCAGGCTGCTGATCAGACCACGAAGAGATTGATCTGAGAATGTAGGCGGCAGCTACGATCCCGCAAGCTTGCGAAGATATGCATCTGTGCAATGTGATCTGGAGCTGACTGCTGCACATAGTTTAGTGCTGGGAGCTCTAGCATTTGTTTTCTGTCCAGAGTCTTGAACCAGCTTGTGAGCTAGCTGCGAAATGACGGTGCAGCTGCAAGGTGAATGTTGCTGCAGCAGGAGGAGTCATTGATCGGTATGCACCGGCTGATCAGCTTCTTCATCAAGTTGTGAGAAGAAGCAGCTGTAGTAGAGCAGCAGCGGGAGTAGCTCTAGTCTTCTGATGATGGCCTAGTGGTCTCCAGCTGCTAGCTAGGTGCAGGCTGCTGAAGACTGGGAGAAATGGGAGGAGAAGGCAGTAGCTTTAGAGAATGCAGTATGAGCAGCTGTTCGGTTATCGACAGTAGCTACTCTCGCACAGGAGGGGCACATGGTAAGTGTAGCAGCGGGCAAAGGCGCCATGTACACATCGTGCGAGATGACACAAGTGGGAGGTGCGAGTTTGAGCGCTCGTAGCTCCTGCAACTCCTTTTGCAGTCTCCTGTTCTCTTCCGTCAAGTCCTTGCAACATCTTTTCAGTGCCTCACAGTCCACTTCCGTTTGTTTCAGCTTCGTTCTGCATGTGCACAGCAGCCACAACCGATGAAGCAGCAGCTTATAAGCTCTGTATTCGATCACGTCTAATACGCAAGCTAGAATATAAGCTAGAATCTAGCAACAAATACCAGCTCTAGTACTGCAAGATACAAGAAGATCCGCGATCTACAAGTCGGATCTGCGACTGCTTAACATTTGCTGCTGCAATCGGACAGATCTGCTCTACTCACCTTGCTCTTCTGTTTTGGAACCAGACTTCCACTTGCCGAGGACGCAAACCCAGTTGCTTCGCCAACGCAATCTTTTGCTTCTGCAGGGCAAGCAGCAAAGAGATCAGATATATTACATATATATAGACACTGAGTAAGAGGAGCAAGAAACAATCAAGACGCAAGCTGCTGGCCTAGTACTGGACCTGGATGCAGAGGACATGGCTGCACACAACCAGCTAGCTCGAGACTAGATCAACATGACGACTGCAGGCAGCAGAATGCAGATCAGTTTGACACTAAGGCTGCAGGCAAAGTTCTTTCGCAATACCGGGTTAAGAGTGCTGTGGTCCTTGAAGCTCTCTTCAAGAAGAAGTGATTGTTCTTTCGAGAGACGGAGCTTCTTCCTGGTGTTTCCTCCATCTTCATCATCGCTTCCTCCTCCTGCTGCCGCCGCCGCCGCAGCAGCCGCGGCGGCAGCTGATCTGGAGCTCATGAAATCGACGCATGAGCCGGCTCTGTTCGACATGTCCTGCAGCTCCTCCTCCTCGAGATATTCTTCGCTGCACGCGTGCTGCAAGTTATTCATCTGATCTCTACTTCGACCTCGCTTCATACCAGTTATATTGCTGCTCGGTGAGGCCGATGTGACAACAGCTTCTTCATCACAATCTGTCGTTGAAGGTAAGCGATTCATATCAAACTGCACGGCTCTTGGTGAACCTCCGCGACTGCCAGAAGTTCCCACTTCGCCGGCATCTGCATCGTAGATACCTGAACACAGAAAACATCCCTGCAACTTGAGAAAACATCTCCAAACTAAGCACTCCGCTCAAAAACACAAAATCCAAAACACCCGAAACATCTGTGCACGCACGCACAGCTACAGGCGATCTCGCTAGTTCTTCCTTCCACAAGCTAGATAATACTAGCTCAGACACGCACCTCCGGCCGAGTTTGTCCTGGACGCTGCAAGTGCGCCTTGTTGCTGCGGCTGCCATGAGAAGCTGCTGCCTGGATTGGTAACAGAAGAAGGCGCCGGAGTACTGGTCTCGGAGCTGTTGTGCGACGATTTCATGGGGAGCAACTCAAGCTCGTGCACTGGCGGATCATGAGACTGCCGACAGTTGATCTCAAGCGGCCCCCCGTAATACACACCAGGTCCAGCGCCGCTCAAACCGAAGCTACTGCACACTACACCCGAGCTCGCGGCCACCATATTCGCTCTTATTCTCTCCATACTAGCTAGCTGCATACCCTCCAGCTCTTCCCCTTCCACTCCAAATCACCAATCGCTCCAACACTCTAGTCTTGAAATTCTTCTTGTACGTCTTCTTCGTCTTTTTCTGCTTCTGCTTCTTCTTCTTCTTCCAGGCTTCTTCTACTTTAATCGACAACACACTCTAGCATCTGTGAAACACCAGATCTAAGCAACTTGCTGCTGTTGCGAAATCCGTGCAGGAAGCAATTCTCCGTGAGATCTTCGTCTGCTGCTGCTGCTTCTTCTTCTGCTTCTAATTCTACTGTAATCGACAACCCTGCAAACTACCTTGCAATTGATAGCATCTGTGAAAGGCCAGATCTAACGAACTCGCTGCTGTTGAGAAATCCGTGGAAGTAATTCTCTTCTTCTTCTCCTTCTTCTGCTTGTTCTACTCCTGATCTTTCAGCACCCTGAAAACTAGCTTGTAATTGCTGGCATCTGTGATCTAAGCCAAAGTCTCGGTGGGGGTGCTGATGAGGAATCTATCCGGGGAAGCTGCAAATTCTGTCCGTGATCTTGCATGCAATCTTCGACTTTCCTGTTGGAGCTTGCTTGCTCGACTTCTTCTTCTTGTTGAAAACAGACGTCGCGGCGTTCGAGACTGCAGGCGCAGTTGGGTCATCTCTTTTTTGTTTGCTTTTTCAGGCAAAACAAAACAGGGGCTGAAAGACAAAACACTCTGGACTGAAGTTATTAATGTACAGATCCAAAACCTACCCACAAAACCAAATTTAGTTTGACATTATTCTAAAATTAATTAGAAGCTTAATAATTTTGGATTAATAAAAAGGATTATTTTTTGGTATAAATTTCAAACACTTCAATCTGAAAATTTGTAGCTGCTGAAATCTTCAAATGTTTCTAATGACCTTGTAAAGAAAACTCCAAAAAAACCCAACCCCAAAAAATAAAGAGGGTGCTGCTCGCTAATTAAACTAGGTTACCAATTAGTACCCAAACACTTCCTTAGACTAATTTGAATCTTAAGACAAGCTCTGCTTGACTGAGATCTTCTACAAAAGCACCCAACAAATATTTTTTTGTAATCACCCAACAAAGACACTGAAAATTTAGATGCCTAAGACATATGGGGCTGAGAACCTTGGACTTTTGCAAATCCACCCAAAAGGAAAAATATAATGAAATAAAAATCACACAACAAAAACACCCAAAATTGAGAGATGTTTAAGACAATGTGAAACTTAGAACCTAGACCTTCTCTCAAAACACACTACAAAAAAAGTCATCCACAATTATTATAAGTTGAACTTCTAAGACATGTGTGAGTCATGTAACCTCTTTCCTTAGTTAAGGGAAGCACAACTCTCTCACTCAGATATTATTGCCTCCCAAAATACTGTCTCCTTTTGGAGGTGGGGGTTTTCTATGCAATACTTACATGTAAGAGAAGTAAACCAACAAGCAAAAGGCCCTTTGTGGATGTCTCCAATAGGGAAGTTGGGGTATTTATTCTCTCAAAATCCCTCTCACTTGTTGTTGTTATTATTATTCTTATTATAATAGTAGAGAGAGAGAGACAGATGAGGTGGGGAGCAATATTGCTCCCTGCCGAGACAAAATATTAAAATAAAAGGAAACAGTGGTGTCATCAAAGACATGCAACTGATGAATGGTTTGAAGAATAGAGAATGATATATGGTAGTACAATGCATAAGTAGGGATTGCTAGCTGTGCCTCACATAAGATCATCATCAACTTGTATCCTGGATCTAGGACATACTGGTAAGGTGCATAAGTATAGATGATGGGGGTAGTTGTTGCTCTTCATACACAAAATTCAATCATTAATAAATCCAGGACCCAAGGACAATTTGTAAGTTGATAGGGGTCAGGAGTCAGGGACTCACAAGTATTCCTCCACTTATTATTATATGGCTTATAGACCCAAAAGAAGAATAGACCAAATAGAAGAATCCATGGACTCCAGCACATATAACCAACCAACAGATAGAGAGAGAAAGGTGGTCGGCTATGGATTCCCAAAGGGACCTTGAAGACCTCAGAACACCAGCATCCAGCACCCTGAATGCGGTCGGTTGATAGGGATTCTAATTCCAAATGGGTCAATTCCATTTTGGAAGCGTGAACAAGGTAGTGAGTAGAGGGACATGCAAATTGAGTTTCCACCTCAACAAATAAGAGTACCGAAACTACATCCATGTAAGGAGGGCAAAAAAAAGTCTTGCTGCTCCAAGTATAATGAAATTAATAAATCTCATTTTAGAATTTTAGAAACCTCCCATCCATTCAAAGAAAACTTCACATATCTAATGCTACATAAGATCAACAGCTTCTCAACAAGCTAATTAACAAGATGTCTTCACTGGACCATGTCAAAGTGGTAGTTTTGTGCCATGGAATGTTTATGCATTTATTTTAACATTTGTAGTGTGCTGATGATATCCCTCTTCAAATACTGTTTAGAATTGGCCATTTCAAATTTCACTAAGAGGTACAATAGGCTGCCCAACCATCCTCTGAGGATTTCATTTGACCTGGTGAACAAAATTAGATGTTAGGTTGGATGTGTAATAGTTAACATCAAGCACATTGACCTAGTGGTGAAGTCTTGGACTCACAAACACTACCAAATTCTCTTCCCAATGAATTGGTTCATTTGTGCTTTGATGTTTTTGAAGGTATATGTTGTCACCTGAGGCCAACACAATTGAAAACCTTTTCCAAGTAAGGTAAGGGGAATAATCTTATGGTATTTCCCACAAAATAAAGTATTAGTGGATCCATGGTGATTCAGTTTTTATCTTTGCAGATGGCCCTGAAAAGATATTGTAGACTACAAGTGCTGTTTCAGTTGAGTGATTGGATTGTGCTACTTATTCTTAAGTTGTTATTATTGAAGATACATTAACCTTCGTTATTTGAAAGGTGTGAAACAAGCTTTCCACAATCATGGCTGAAATCATTTGATTGTGATAAATGTAAGGATAAAGTCTTCAATAACATGAACATTGATGGAAAATGCACAATGTAATTCCCATTTAGATTGTTCTTTTCTCCAAATTGAAGGACTAATCAAAGTTAATTGTTATGAACCATATTATCATACCTTTTGACAATGAAATTAAGATCAGTGTATTTAGCCATGTATTTCCTAACCATGTGCAATACTTCGAAAGTGGACCCCTCAAAGGAAGGGGAGGGGTTTACCATCATGAAAATTATGTATGCATAATTGACATCAAGTTTTAACTACAAATTATAGAGTTAATGCTGGCGCTTTACTCAATATTTACTCTATGCCTTTTGGTGACATTTCAATTAAAATTTCTATCTGTATAATTGCATGTTAAAAAATCTTGAATCACACTGTACATTCCCTTGCCAATTGTGATTATGATGTCAGTTTATTTTTATTCACTTGCTAATTGTGATTAGGATGTCAGTTTATTTTAATTCAAGAATTTTTTAATGGCAAGAATTTCTTTCTGAAGGAGCAATACATGGTCTCAATGACTTAATATTCTTAAAAACTTGTCCAATTCTTAGTTTTTGTCCTTTCATCTTGATTAGAGGCTTGTCTATACTATCAAAAGGTTAATTATAATATAAATTTCCTAACTCACAGATTCACTTCCATTGATGACTTCTTGATTAGCTAATATAATTGATAGTCATGTTATCACAACAATGAAAAATTACAACCCTAACGATGACCCAATTTTATCAGATGTCTCTGAAGAGACCTAACGATGACCTAAGGATAGCAAAGAAGGAAAGATGTTCTCAATTCATTTGATTTCACATGGGCATGATCCCTCTTCCTACGAATTGTCTCATCTTTTCTAACAATCAAATTAGAGCTTTATATGCTTTCTAAACCGAATAATAGGCTTTGGATAATATGGCTATATTATGATAATAAACAAAGCCATATTATCTGAAGCCTATGATTGGGTTTTGAATATTTATTATGCGTATGACTCTAGGTCAAGGCATATGCGTCCATTAGCTTTTGAAGCTTTATTCCAAGCTCAAGTGATTTTTTCAGGCCGGCAAGTTAAAGTGTCCATAATTTGGAAGAGACATAGGAAAAGAGATAAGAGGTTCATTGATGGGTTTTCCTTACATTTAGGGGTTTCATTTTCTTTTTGTAATAGAATGTAGTAAAGGGTTTTAGTCTGGGGATTTTGTTTTTTTTGAGAATTTCAAACCTTGAAGCCTTGGAATTCTTGTGAGAAGTATTTCAACTTCAATTCATTTCGAAAACATGAAAGCATGATAACATAGCTACTTAACATGATTGGTACTCATGGTCACCTTGTAAGTGTGTGTGTGTTTCATTTGGCCACTAGTCCATGGACTCTGTCACCAGTCTTACAATAGGCAATCAGGTAAACTAATCGGCTAAGGAAATGTGACTCTTGTACAGAGTCCGCATCAGTCAAACCCTGTGGGAATTCCCCCCTTACAATGATTAGAAACTGTCCACCTTTGAACCAGGTCACTTAAGATAATAATAAGAACAACGTCAAGATATGAAACATTTGAGCATCATTTAATTACCCATTAATCAATTGAAATGTTTGCATATTACATATAATTATGATTTATATTATTTCCTTGATATCATAATAATTCCTTGTGATATATTGCAATTGCAAAGGGGAAAAATTGCTTTTTGGATGGTGATTTAAGAGATTATGATATTTGCAATGTAAATATTTTTAAAAGAAATTAATTAAGATTTGGGTCCTTAGAAAAGCACAAATATGTTCATTTGTAAACCAAAACCTTAAGAGCCTTGGAAAGTGATTACCTTAAAAAATCATTATGACAATTTCCTTGTTGCAGAGGAAGTTTGGGAAGCTTTTTCCCTTGTTTTCTCCTTCTTTTTTTATTTTTTTATTTTCTCTTTTCTTGCACACCATTTGAGGAATGATTAATATGCCAGACTATAGTAGTTGGTATGGTACTAATATTAGTGAACTAGATTTGTGTGGAGATTCCTGACAAGGCTTAACACTCTAACAATTAAAAAATCCCCTTGTGTAAAAAAAAGTCTGAAAAAATAAAACTTTGTAAGAAGAATTTTCTTGAAAGAAGTTGCTTTGTTATAACAAAAAGACTGAGTTGCCAGAGCGAAGAGAGTCAGGATGCCTGGGAGTCTGGACCCCTCCAGTCATCTGGTAGGTATGAGGCAATCAGATCTGCTATGAGTAAGTGAAGTAAACAAGCTAGTGATTGGATCTATTGCGAGTAAGAACCTAAGAAAAGCAATCAGATCTGACAGTGAGTAAGTAAACAATTGGATCTATCTCTTCAGAGTAAGAAAATAAGAGAAGCAATTGGGTGGGTCTGTTGCAAGAGTAAGGAAATAACAAAAGCAATTGGGATCTGTTGTAGAGTAAGAAAATAATTAAAGAGAACCAAATCAGATCTGATGTCAGTAGATGAGTTTATGATCAGCTGTTTTTTTCTTTTCTTTTTTTTGTGTTGCAATGTAGTTGGGAAACTCATATGCTGGTAGCAGTAAGTATGGGGAATATAGAATGCAGTTTGCACAAGTCGTAGGCGACAACCCAGACATGCAGACAAATTATCATCATCCAGAGATGCAAAGCTGATCCATGGGCGACACCCCAGACATGCAGACAAATTACCTTAACTGGGGATGCAGAGATCCATGTGAGGGAAAAGCCTGATCAGTCATATTAATCAAACCGACATAGCGAATCCCGCTGAGGCTGAGGAGTCTTGGAGACTCCGAGTCTTTGGCTGGGCCACCCTAAGATGATGACCTCCAGTCTGCTCAAGACCCTGTTATTAGCCTTACTTATCTGACCCCTTCTGCCTGCCACTTTTCCGTGCGCCACTGATGAGTAAAACTTCAGTAGTAGCACATGCAATCCACCAAATACTGAACTCTGAGCAGGTCCTGGACCCGCTCTAACTGGCCACAGTGCTGGATGTCTGTTATTACTCAGTTCTGGATGTACCTCAACTGAAGTAAATATTCGGTTTCACCTTGGTAACCAATGCTGTAGGAAATAGCTCTCATATATAGGCAGATACCTAGGAAAATAGGCAACTGTAGCTAAGTAGATGGTTTGTACATAGGTAAGGGCTGTTTTGATTACCTACTTGCTTGTGGGTTGTTAATAGGTAGGCTAGAAAAAAAAGTAATTGAGATAATGACCATGGTTAGTTAGTGAACTGGAGCCCAACAGAAAACTGTTTCCTGACCATGTACCATCCATCCTTCATGGTGTACTGGTGGGTGCTGGTTCACTGTGGCTGCTCTAACCCTTCCACTCAGAAAAAGAGTTCCCTCTGCTGCCATCATCATAGGCCAAGAAAAAAGAAAAGCCAATTCAGACTTTGGATGGTAGCACAAATCATAATTTGTCAGATCCCTATATACGACATCTGCTTCTGATCCCTACATACATATGATATCTGCTTCTGATCCCTACATACGACATCGGCTTCAGCTGATCCCTACATACAAACATATGAGACCTTGTAGTCCTTCCATACGTCACCTTCTTTCATCACATTTATGACATTGATATTGATATGAAAATTAGAAAAAGCGTGTACCTTTGGTTGTGCTAGGTTAGTACTGCTCCCAAGCTGACTTATGTATCCTAATAATGCCTTGAAAGCTTTCGTCCACTTTGTGGAACAACTGGGCCAATTTGTAATGCAATCCATCCTCAAGAAAATTTCTAGTTATTGACTTCCTTTACAACAATCTAAAAGCAAACTTGAGCCATATGTACTGGAGATCAGCTTGGACTGGAATGGGACTTGTATACGGAAGTGCCATCAGAAACAGTTTTTATCTGCCAAGGAATTTTTGCATTGTTGTGATTTTTTCTTTAAAAAGAATATTATTTCTTGGGTAGATTTTTCAAAAAAAAATTTGAAAAAAATTCAAAGAAAAAGAAATTTTTTTGGGGTAAACTTCACCAGAAGTTTATTTTTGGCTTTTGTAGATAGACAGACTATTTATTTTGTTTTGGAAAGGTTCTAATAACAATCACCATTTATTGCTATTTTTTTCTTTGGGATGCTCACAAGCTGATAGTAACACTCTGGCAAAAAAATTGAATAAGTAAAAACATGAGTTATCACAGCAAGTTCAACATCTCAATGTCCAATAATTATTTTATTTTGAAATTGTAATGTTAAAAAAAATAAAATCTTGAACATATTAAAACACTCGTTATGTCCTTCATAAAAAATATTCTTTGAATAAATATGTTTTGACAATTTCAACAGTTCTGAAAGTAATATAATTCATTCATATTGAAGCTGCAAGCCAAGGTACAACAGTATTAAAGAATGGAAAGAGCTAGCTGGTGGATAGAGCTGGGTGGGAGGAGTGGAAAATTGAAATACCTGCAAGAAGAGAGAAGAAAGTAAAAGGGGGAGGAGGAGGGTCCACAGCACCTTCCACTCCAACTTCAGTCACCAAAAGTTTCAACTAGAAGTTGGCCTAGCTAGTATCACATACATTTATGTACTGTTCTCATAGTCTCTGGGAAGGATGTGGCCTTTTTTTCCCCTACCTTGAAGCTTCTTTTGCAGACTAGTAGAAGTGTAGGGCAAGTTCTGCAGTCCCCACACACAGAAAGTTGGTGAACTAAACAAAACCCATTTGAAGATTTTCAGCAGATAATGGCCTGTCCAACCCCACCTTGTTCACTCTTTTGTTCTTGCCAGTTGGTTTTGGGTCCACCACCCCCCCCATCAGCCAAATGAGCTTGGTTTTTGTGATATATATTACATACACAAGTGATGAGAAATGAGGGGGGGGGGGAAAGAGGAAAGGGGGAGGAGGGGAACTGGAGAGATAGCAAAACATATTCTTACAAGGGAGTTTCAAGAGGGAGAATTTGGAAAACCCCTTCTTGTGATGGGACAAACCCATGAGATTTTGGCTCATAACTTTTTTGTAGACTTTTTCACACCTTACTCTCGGGGTTGGTAGCAAAGATAGGAGTACATTCTCTACCATTGTAAATGTTTAAGAATAATATTTTATTTTTATATTTTTCTCTACAATGTATAAATCATAAGGTATAATTATATTTAATTATATAGTTTTTGAATTGACGCTACATAACCATGGATTAATTCAGACCTTTTTCCTTGGCCACAGGGTTCTAGTAGGGTGTGTATTTTTATTCCCTTTTAGGATGAGGGAATGGCAAACACTAATGAAAAGGAAAAATGTATATAGGAAGGATTGTCTAAGCACGCCATTCCCATCCAAAGGTTGAAGTTTGAGCTTACAGGTGCCATAGTCCAGACTTGGCAACGTTTTCTAAAAAAATTCTTAGTCAAAATTTCTCTACCAACTTTGAATATCCTTGGGAAGATTGTGTTTGTGTAATCATCAACTTATTATGACCATGTCGAGGAATTGGGTAAACCCAGGCTTGTACCATGGTAAAACCTAAGGCCCCATTTTAAAAATAGTTGCTTATAAAGACTATGTGGACTAGTGTTGGGCAGTTCTTTGAATTTTTAAAGCAATGCCAGTTCCAGTTCTTTAAATATTTTAGAATCCAGGAATGATCAGTTCCAGTTTTTTGAACAAAATTCAGAATCAAAGAACCATTGACTCTGGTTATTTCAAAAGCTTCAAAGAACCAACAATTTTCATGAAAGAATTGACAAAAAAAAAACTGACAGTTCATTGGAAGGTTACTTAACTTTTCATAAAAATTCAAGAACCGTGATTATTGTATCAAAATTGATTATTTGAAAGAATTTGAGAACCAATGAGTAAGTGGGTATATTCTATAAACCCATTGATAACCGATGGGTATTTGTCCCCCAATTGTAAGAACCGCCCAGCACCAATATGGGTCTCCTCCCCCAAAACTGAATCAGGGTCTCCAAGTCTAAATTTGACATTTTCCAGGCTAAATATAGACAATGAAAGGCATTCTTCAAAAAGGTTAAAGTACCATTTCACCTGGGGGCCCAATGTCTGAGCTTCTAGCAACTCACATTTCCTTATTGGATGCTTGTTGTGCAATGATGTTTGTTGTGGTCCCAGTCTGCCTTGCACGTATTGCACTCCTTTGCTCACTATAAGAGTGATTGAGTTTTGAAGAGTGCATCATTAAATTTGGATATACATTTTTGCAACCTTACACACCTATCTATTAAGTCATCATTAAATTTGAATTTACATTTTTGTAAGCATACACGGCTATCTATTAAGGAAGGTAGTTTGTTTGTCACGCCAGGATCTCCCAAACCATGGTGCCCCCATCGCACTTTTGAGACCATTGAAAGCGGTCAATGAGACCAGGTGCGCAGAAGCTGGTTTCATAATGTTTAAACCTACAGTACAGAAGTGATTTTTTCATTTGAATGAATCAAAATTTTAAAAATTTAGGGAAATTGGGTACAATTCTTCATATGGTTGAATAGGCCACAATGAGTAAAATTTTATGAAGGTAATTTCATTATTTTTAGACCTAAGATGTGAAAGATAGTATTGAATTTTTGAATAGTTTATTTCATTGACATTGTAATATTAATTTAAAATTAAATTTTTAATGAAATTTTGATTTCAGACTTAGGTTCAAGAAAGTGTATTGTTTTCCCTTTCAACATTCATTCAATTGGGCCAACAACAAAGGCCACTTACTATTATGTTAAAAATTGTCCTTACCATATTACAACCAGCAAATGAGGCACACCATATTTGCAAAAGGATTTAATTGGGAGCCCCCAAAAAACATATCAGAGTTAAAGCAAAGTGAAGGGGGAAGGGCAGGCAACACAATAAACCTGACTATCAAGCTCTCGAACAAACCCAACTAACAAGTTGGAACAAACCCAACCAACAAGCTGTCAATGAGTAGGTACCCCACCCCAAGTTGGGCTTAGTTAGTGACATTGATGATGGTAAAAGCTTTCACCTGGTCACCAACAAATTCAAACCCAGGACCTTTGTGACTCCAAACAAGAGCCACATGGAGCCATCAACCATAGGGGCAAATATATGGGAGTTTCTATACACAATCCAATGATTCTTGAAACAATCACAACAACAAGAAAGTTGCCTGGTAAAATTTGGTCAAGTGCAAGGAATTCATATCATGATCAATAGCCACTCATTAACCCAAAAGAGTTTCCATACACAATCCAAGGATCCCAGACAACAACAATTTCCAGTTCTTTAAAAATTCTTCTGAGCAAACTTGCAGTGTTGCAAAAGGTTATTCATTCACCTACTTTTTGCTTGATATTATTTATTCCTCACTTCTTTTTTCAGAGTTAGATGATGAGTGATACATGATACCCTCCACTTAGACCTGGAGACCTGAGTAATGATCAGTTAGGATAGGGCTTCATTATAATGATTGTCACTCGTCATAATTATTCACCAGAAAAGAGAGGGTTCCAAACACAATCAAAGCATGTGAAAATTGTAAGATTAATGAATACCCCTCTATAACCATTTTATGAAATAACTAATTCTGTGGAAACTATTGCATCAAGGTTCGTCTTTGCCAGCCCTTCATTTTTAAAAAATGTAATGTGACTCTGCGATTCTTCAACCCAAAATGTTTGGGATTCAAGCTTACAAGTTTTTTGAAAAGTTCAATTGTATACTATTAGAATATTTCCCATCTGACCATTGAAATCCGATTGTTAAATGAAATTAACATCATGTGAACCAATCCTTGGGAGTTGGGTGTTTGAAGGACCTAAATTGCACAAAAGATCCACGGGATTCAAGCTTATAGAAAGTCAAAAAGTTTAATTTATTTCATTAGAAGCAATGCTTTTTTTCAAAATTTTCAGGTTGCTTGAATGGTCACATATATAGGTATAATATAGCAAATGTGGCTATATCCTAGCGATTGGAATAAAACTAAGTGGCAATATAAAAAATTTAATCAGGTTTTTTTGTGTGATTAGACTTTTTGTTTGGGTTAGAACTACTTGCAAATGGGGAATTTTTTCCCTCATGTCTAGAGGCGAGATCTTTTTTGTTGAATCAAATATCTAGCTACTTGAAGAAAATTGTGGGAGATTTATGCCAATATACAAAAGCTACAAAACACACACACATTAGAGCCAAGAGAAAACCAACTAACTCACATAGATGAAGGTCACAAAACACATGCAATTCTAGAATATTGAACCCCAACCAAGAATAGGACTTTGCCCATTGCAACATAATTGATCTTTAGTAATAACCCAACCACCTCACTCAAAACATAAATATTCCAAAATGCACACAACCTACAAGTACTCAGTATAACACCCCAAAACGAAATGGGCAGCTTTTGATTCTTTCTATTGTAGCACCCCAATTTCCTAAAATTGCCCCAAGGGAAGGGAAGGGGGTGTGGGAGGGGGAAGTTTGGATTTACATGTGTCAAATGACTATTTTTAGGGGTATTAGATAATTGTTCAACTTATTTTATTATTATCTAATTTTCTAATATATACATATTAAAATCATCCTATATTAATTATAATTTATTATTTTAAATTATTACATACTTTACATTATAATTAGATTGATTATTTGAACAAAATGTACCTTTTTTAAAACTAATTAACTTATAATTTTTACCCAACAATTAATATATTCCACCCTCTATTTTTACTCATGTATTTTTTCTTAAAATGTTTTTGCTAGTGTTCTCCAGGGACATATTGCACATATTGCAAATATTAACCTACAACAAAACCTATAAATGAAACAAGTAGCTTCTGGTTCCTTTTGTTTTGGCATTCAAGTTCCTTTACTCTTGAAGTTGGAATTTGCAAAGCACATATTTGGGCTAGGTTGCATAAAACTTTCATGGAAAACAACAACTAAAATTAAGGGATCAAAAAACAAGCATTCCCCAATTCTTTAATTAGCAACAAGCTGGTTTGATGATATCCAAGTGCAAATTGAAAGATTCTACAACATTGGAATATTTTCAATACCAAGGGTAAATTAACTTTCAAAGTGTCCAACCATCCATGAACATGAGTTTAAAATCAAGCTACAAACTAAACAACATGAACCACTATCACTTGTGAGCACTAAAACTTCACATCCACCACTACTTGACTTTATTATATACATTTGCTTGGTTATCTAAACTATAGTCCAATAGTATTAATTGTGGTGTTTGGCTCAAATAGCTTGGCCATTCCTGTCAAATGTGAGGTTTTCAATCTTGGTAGTAAGATTCATGGTTCTCATCATAGGAAGCCCAAAAAATTGACCTCAAGAAAATAGTTGAATGTAGGAAATTGGAAAGAAGTCAAATTGTTTGGAAGGTCAAAATACAAGGCATATATGTCACCTTGACATATTTTCATTGTTATAATAAAATGACATACAAACATATCACATTGGTTAAACTTAATTAATGAAAACACCTCTTCAAACACATGAATCAAACAACTAAAAGCCAAAATTATAACCTATGCATCAACTTTTGGTTCACTTCAAAAATCAAATGTCATCTTCATAAATAAGGTCATGTACTCCTCCATGAAGATAAAAGGGCAGTTTGTGCATTTATAATTAAATTGGGTCATAAACTTGACATGGATTCATTTAAAGCTCCCACATAGCCCAAATTTGGGAGGACTCACTATTTCCTTCCTTAAAATATACTTTGTCACTTGCCACTAGGCCTACATTGAAATGACCAAAACTCTTGGGAATTTCAAAATGGATTCTCAAAATTGGAACATGTAGTGTTTCAAAATGTTGGAACCTTGTAATTCGTTCAAAATAAGTGTTTTTGAGCATGTAATCACACTATAATGTCTACTTCATTGCAATCTTTCCAATGCCATGTTGAATGCTCAAATTGGAAGTCATTTGACCCTTATTTCTCATTTTTTAATGGTTGGGAATCAAATTGTCACTTTGATTCCCAACCTTTTTTTTGGCCATATTCTTCTAGCTCGCAACTTGAAATTGAAAATGTGAGTTCACTTTGGATATATGTGCCTCAAAACCTTTGCATGGATATATTGAGAACCCAATTTGGACCACATTTGTTAGTTTAACCCTAAACCCAAATATTCGAGACATTTTAGAACTCCAACTTCCCAAGTGGGAATGCTTGGGATTCATTTCGTGTTTTCCTCCTCCGCATGTGCTATGTTTAGTTGTTACACCACATTGTCCTTACAAAGTTGAAGTATATGCAATTTCATTCTTGTGGTGATGGTTGTTTTCCACATGATAAAGAACTCTTTTGGCCACCTCTTTCACAATCATTGTAGTTTTCCTTTTGCCAACATGTTTAGAAAAATAATCCAATATTGTAACAAGGATCTTGTCTTTCTTTTGAATTTTTGAATAAATCCATTTTTTTCAACAACACTCTCAACCTGAGGGAAATTTGTGGCTGACACATTCTAATTTTTTTATAAAACTCATACTCATTATGTTTTTCTTTTTATCTTTTAAAGTTCTTTTTAGGGAATCACATGTAAATTTTGTGTTAGAAAGAAGAGGGGTTTTTCCTAAATGCACCATGACACTAGTGTTTGAAGCTTGCATCGAATCAAACAATAAAAATTGAAGGATTGCTAAGCACTAATGCTATAAAAGGATCATGAAATGTAAAATTTGTTATGTAAGATGATTATTGGATGTTGATGCTACATTAACAAGGTAAAGGTTTCAAACAACAAAATTTTGTTCCAAAGTTGGCACTTAATAAATAAAATAAAATAATACCTAGAGTCTTGAGGGGGTTTAAAAGAGTGTTTAGAAGGGACCATGGTGCACACAACAAACAAAAATCTTTCACTACATAGTGCACACAATTAAAATTCAAGAATTTCACAAAACTAAAATGAAACATTACAAAACTCAACACTTAGAATAGAAAAATAATAATTGAATTTTTTAATTTTATTGATCAATTATTTGCACCATTTCCATTGGAGAAACAGAAACTCTACATTCACAATGCAATATGGACACACATTGTAATTTTTTCACTCAAACTCAAATTTCTTCAAACTGTAATAATTGTTGCAAAGCACAATGTACAAAAAAAAGGAAGGGGAAAAGTAAAGTTCAATAGCTCCTGAATTTATGATCTTTACAATTATGCATTAATTGTAATATGCACCTATTTTTTGTGTTCATTTCTAGAAATCACAACAACCAATTTGCAAGATGCAATATAAAATTAAAATTTCAAAGGGCATGAATATAGTTCATAATACATATTTGGGAACTTGGGATTTAGGAAAAAGAGTTTCTTACTTGCTTCAGGGTGAATCCTTGCACTATTGTTGGGTTGCCATAATTGTGAACATTGAACAATGTTTCATTAAAACTATGGATTTTAACAGGTCTAAACTTTGGACTTTGAAATCCACAATGTGCACAATACAAGCTTCTAACTTCTAACCTTCTTTTTAAATGAACCCTAATTACATGAAATGAACAAAAGAAATCACTAGCTATATTTGGTTAAAACAGGATCTTTACAAGTCGAAGCAATCTAGCTATGAAAGAAGGTAGTTTGTCTCGATTTGTAGTTATGAAATCCACCGAACTGGGATGCTTCAGATTGTGTTCTTGGTGTCTTTGGAAAGCTCTCAACGAGGAGGGGTGCATGGGCTTGGTTCCATGATGTTTGGATGTGTAGTGCAAAAGTTCTTGAATATTGAATGATTTCTTCACTAAAACTTTAATTCAATCATAGCTGAATTTTTTTTGAAGAATTAGAATGTGCCTTTGGTGTTGTTGGAAAGATCTTGATGAGGAAGAATTAATGGAATTTATTTGGTAAGATTTGGATTCAGAATGTGGGAGATATTGATTTTTAAGTGATTTCTATCTCTGAAAATTCAAATAAATTCCAAAAATTCAGGTTTTGGGAGGAAAAATCAGTTGAGGACATGGTAACACTTGGGCCAATGGCGCAGGCCACACTAGTGTTCATCATGTTGAGCTTGCTTATGAATATGATGTAACTAAACAAGAAAAAAATGTGACACAAACAATGACACTACATAGGACTAATGGCAAAATGCCATCATAAAAGGAATCATAGTGGTGATTTTCAATGGCAAGCATTCTTCATGATGCTTGTAGGCAAGTTTTACGATGCAACATCTTGTGAACTTAGGTTATTGATGTAGGGTTAGTTGCATTAGGATCCAAGACACAGACCATGTTTAGAGGATTTAAACCTTTTTTTTTTCACCCTTAAATCTAGTTATAATTTCATAAGGCCATTTGTCATATTTTGAGAAAAAGATTTTTTTTTCAAAAACTTAGAAATATCATTTAACCATTGAAATTTGATCATGAAATGAAATTAAAACCATTTTAACTGTCCACTAGGTTGAAGTGTTGAAGGACCTAAATTGCACACAAAGACCATAAATTTTCAAGACCCAATGTATTTCCCTCCTCCTTCCCCCACTTGGCATCATTGACTAGTGTGAACCAACTCCTACACAGGTGCTTTCAGTTTCTTGATTAAGGCCTAGCTACTATTGACCCTATTAAACCCAAGAAATGTTAGATTTGAACTCAAAGACCTTGATTTATAATCTAAGGATGGGATATTTATAATATTTAAAAACAATTTAAATAAGATTTAGGGTTTCCACCAATGTTAGCAAGTTCATGGATTTCTAGAAATTTAGGTCAGGTCATAAAATTAAGTTCTAGGGTCTCGATACTGGAGGTTCCAAGTTTTCTTGAATCCACCATTTGGAACCTAAGTAGAGAACCAAACACTTGGAACACCTTAAGGTCCCTTTTAGGGTTTTAGGGTTAGGGTTATAACCAGGACCTAAGGCGACATCTTGTAGCTAGTTTCTAATATCAAACAACACACCAATCATTATTACCAACATTTGGGTGTCATGGGAAATACACCATTGGTAGACATCCTGAAACAACAGCTATGCCCATAAAAGCATTGAAATGATTCACCACTGAACGCCTTGACTAGGAACATAAGTACAGAAAAGAGGCAAAAAAAGGGCACCAAACACAAATATAAAAACAATAAAAGAATAAAAGAATAAAAAGCTTGCTAATTATTGAAAATAATAATTGGTCAGTTGATAGTTTTCATAATAATTATTATATATACCCCAAAGTTCACCCCCCACCCCCAAAGAAAGAGAGTTACCTAGAGGTTTTTTTTCTTCTTATTATTTTCATGATTAAATGAGGAACCAAGAATGTAATTATAAAATTGTCAAAATGACATTTTAATATTTTAATTATGAAGAAATCTAGTGTACAAGATTTGAGGGGTAGTAGTATTAAGTAACCGAATTTCCTTAGGAAAAAGAAATTAATGAAATTATTCTATTTTTCCCCCTTACAAGAAGAGTCCAATTGGGGGGGGCCGGGGAGGGGGGGGGACATACTTACTTTATCACTAAAAAAATAGTAAGTTTTACGTCTCACTTGGGGCCCAAGTTCCAACCATCAAGGGCCCATCCCTGTCCCCCCACAAGGGGGACAGGACCTCGTGGCTTCAGCATAATCATTGGTGACTGTGTTTGTTGTCTGGGGCCTGGGGGGACAAGGAGGGATGAAGGCGGCGATATGGGGCCACTAATTGTCGCGTAGCGTGCAGCAGTAGGACTGTTCTGTCCCCCCTTGAGGTGGGGAGACATCATCATGGGTCTCTTTGAAAGCCAATCACATGACTGCGTTGCCTGTCCGGTCGGCCCACCCCAGACCCCACCTCCGCCACGTGATACTTGCGTCTCAGGAGGGTTACATCCAAGTGGCGTGTCACAATAAGCACCGACCCAAAGATTTGCACCTGTCAGGAGGATTTGTCGGCCATGTCGATAACAAAAACGACTCATGGCTCATCATTAGTCATGGTAACTGATTATTTATTAAAGGAAAATTTTGCCTATATTTATAATTTTAAGAAATCATAAATCCGTAATTTTTTTGTCATTTTGGTCCTGGTCCTGGATTATTAAATTATTTTCCGAATATTTTAACTATTAAAATATTTAAAAACCTCATTTGATCATCATTGATCATGGATTACTTAATGAATTTTCTGCCCATTTTCAAAATTAAATTTTTTAGAAAAATCCCCATTTTGTAATTAATTGGCACGGGATTATGAAAACCAAGTTATATATGTCACCATTGAAACATTTTTTCTTTTCTTACAAAGAAAGTCTAATAGGGTAAACTAGCTGGTCATAGTACATTTAAAAACAAAGAGGAACTTTGTGATCTAGGTAGACCTCGGTTGCCTTTGGGGGTCCAAAGATGAGTTGTAGAGGAGCTCTAGGCGCACCTAGTGCACTTTAGATTGTTGGATTTGGACTAGAGATGCAAACAATATGGCCTTTGGAAGTTCTCGATCTCATTGTCCCCAAAAAAAAAGAGTCACCGAACATTTTTTCTATCTATGTTCAAGTAATGGAAATCCTATCAACAAACATCCTTGCATTAACACATGCCACAAATCCACCTTATCACCAAACAATCTCATGCTCAAACTAATCATGTTAGTTGAAAAAATTAAACACCTTTATTCAAAGTTGAGATTAAAACCCTAAAACAAGGCAAAACAATGTTTGGTTATCAAACCTTAAAACTTTGTTAAACCTTAACTTAATCACTGCTTTCCCATGTAGCATCGACCCAAAAACCCTTTACCCCTTCCCCTTCCATTTCCTTTCCATGTGCACGTCAAATTCCCGCAATCAGGTTACTATCACCTTTTCAAACTTTCCTTCCTTGTCCATCTCCTCTTTGCAAAAGGGTTGGGTTCCCCCCAATTTGATTTTCATTCCCCCTTCCATTTCCTCTTTGTGCACAAGTTGAATTCTTCCCGACTTGATTTCCACTCATGTCTCTTTGTTACAAGTCCATGGTGCCCAATGTGAAGCTCTAGCACATGCACAAATGTCTTGCATGTATAACATGGCCCAATTTCAGAGATTGAAAAGAGTTCGAAGCTCATTGGTATGAACTTCTTGCTCAAGTTTTACTGCAAGCAAAAGGAGTGCACAACTTGATGCTTGGTTCTTGCATTTTGATGTCCCTTTGCTAGGTAGGAGATGAATGAGGTGGAATGAAATGAAATCACATTGCAACAACAAACATTTTTGTAAAAAGTTTTGCATTTGTAATTATGGATCAAACAACATGAAATTGTTTTTCAACTTTGATGGTGTGTTTTCTGATTAATAGTTAAGGGTGTTTGCACATTATGGTGACCTTATATGGACGTCACAATGGTAGTTTTTCCTATATTCCTTAGGTACAAGAAAATAAATAAAATAAGATCCATTGAAATAATAAAAGGACTCACTTATCTAAAGCTATCATAATCAACCTTTCAAAAATGAAAATATCAAATCAAAATCATGGATAGCCAATAAGTAATGGACTTTTGAATTTTTCCCACATTTTTTGTCACACTTACAAAACTCATGAATATGGATTTTTATTTTACAATGTGTTAATTTTATGTGTTTGAAACTTTGGGACATTGGATGAATTATGTTTAAGAAACTAAAGATCCATTGAATGAATAGAATGTGATTTTAATTTATTATGTTATGAACTTCTTTAAATTTCAAAAATTATAATTATTTTAAAAGCTTTTTTAAGTGTTTAAAAATAATTTCTTCTAAGATATTTTTTATATGTCCTATAACATCATGATTTGAAATTGGAAATGGAAAAAAAATGTTACTTTCAATATCATCTAAATATTCATATTTCAAGCCAGTTTTCAACTACACTAAAAAAGACTTTGAAAAGGGATTCTAATTTGCCAAAATTGTGACACCCTAGTGTGATTTTGCCCTTTAGCAGTGGATGATTTTGGTTGTTGCTTGCTACAAGTTTGGTTTTTCCCATTTCATTTGTTGCAGCTTGGTGTAATGCTTGAAGTAAGTTCTTTTGCATCTTCCAAATTAGTGGTGACTGAACTTCAACCTAGCCTTCATTGATCTCCATTAAAGTGTTACTTTTTAATTCAAAGTTCATTTCATTGGCTGAAAATGTCTACTTTTGTTGTAGTGTATTTATATCTAGGTTGAAGATGAACATAGATGCAATGGAGAAGATACATCTCTATAATGGGGATTGTTGTGATGATTTGGATTATACATAATGTTAGTGGTTTAACTTTCAAATAAATGACTAAAATGATTTCCATGAATGTATAGATAAGTTTTTTTTAATACTAAATCAAATTGTTGTGGTTATCAATGGTGCTATTTTGATTACTTCAATGTAAGAAAATGCATGTAAATTCCTTTGACATATTAGAATTACAGGATTGGAGATCTTTAAATCTTGACATCACCAAAAAAAAACACATTTGCTAATCCAATCTATTATGTCTAAAATAAAAGATTTGTAAGATAATCATTTCATTATTGAAAATTACACGTAAATTTACCTCACATCTAGAGTTACATGATCGTTGGAGATCTTTCAATCTTAACATCACCAAAAAACATTGTTCATCATTAGCAGTAGCTAGTACTCCTCCTAGTTGTTCTACCCTAGCAACAACTTCTCCTTTTGACTTCTTGTTCATCCTCAATTACGCTTGCTTTTTCTCTTAATAATTCCACCCCAGTAATAGTTGCTCATCTTCCCAATTGTTCCACCTTAATAATTGTTGTTCCTTTTCTTAATTATTCCACCCTAGCATTAACTACTCTTATTGACATCTTATTCATCTTCAGCTACATCTACTCCACCCCTTAATTATTCCACCCCAGTAATTCAGTTGTCCATTTGTGGTTGTTGCAAGGATGCATGCTACAACTTCCCTTCTGGCTTGTTGTTAAGTGTATTTTTGCACTTGTGTTATTTCACCAAGATTCACACCCCTGTATCCAAGAAGGTGAGTTCGTCGACCTACCTTGAAATTGTAGTTAAATCTATCTCCTACTTTTTCTGATTACTGAGGATGAGTAAGCTATAATGAAATTGGCTCATTGTTGTTCTACAAGTTTTTTTTCAACCAATCTTTCAGTTGTAGTTAACATTATAAGTGTTTTTCTTGTTTTTCTTTCCTTCTACTTTCTCTAATATGTTTTGTTGCCTCCCTATCCATTGCCTTTTGTCGCATAATCCTCAAATACTCTTTTGATGTTACAACACAACTTTGAAAATAATCAACTAATGTTTCTCTTCCATTAGTCCTTATTGCAAGCAAATGTGGCAATGACAACAAATCATGACACCCCTATGCCAATGCCATTTGAGTCGAATTTTCAAACTTTCTAAGCTCTGTAGTTTCATCCATTAAAGGTTGTGCCAAATTTCAACCATGTTCTCTAGCTTTGTTACAGATCCATGGTTAGTGATTTTAGGAATTTTAGACATGTTTACATAATACCTAGGTTGATATTCAAATAGATTAACAATTGGAACTTCTATTGTTGAGACTATGTTGAAGAGCTTTTCTACAACTATGTGTTTTGTCCAGTTTTATTCACAATCATTTTATTTTGGTTCTTCTTCCTCGGCCTAATTTTGTAATGTGTACAAATTACTAAAGTTAGTTTTTAAATCCCTTGCCCTAGGGTTAATGGCCAAATCCTTGTACCTTTGAACCTTGACATGATATTAATTTTTGTAAATGCTAAGTTTGGTGCTTTGTCTACCCACCCTACCGATGCTATCTTATTTGGTTCTGTGTAATTCCTCCTAACCATTGGTATGTTTGTTTCCTTTCTGAAAGCAATCTTGAAAGGCTTGAACTAAACCACATCCAAGGGCTGAAATGCATGAGATGTATGTGAAGGTATAATAATCATATCCAACCCAAACTCTTGAGCTTGTTCAATTGCCTCAAGGATGACATGGGATCCATGCCCATCCAAGATGAGCAGGTGCTTATTTGTTATGGATATTCCACTTGGTATAAACCTTTTGAGAAAAGACAAAAACTCTTTGAAAAGGAAGGTATTCATCCATGCCTTTGATTGCATAGCCATACAAGTCCTTGGTTTGCAGAGTTGTATGTAGTCGTCACATATCATCTCTTTTTTAAATCTATAGAACCCTGGTAGTGTTGTTCATGTTACATTGACCACATAGTTAATAGTCAACCATTCCTTAGATTTTGGGATAGTGTTATACACCTAGTGTGAAACTCATTTTGCAAAAACCTTTACTTTTGATTATCTTCTTGTTTGGATGCCTATTTCATCATAATTCCAAATATGGTTTGCAACATAATTGTGTCTATTGTAAAAGGACTATAAGTTTTGGTAGAAGTTTTGATAAGATTAAATTGTCAACCCTTGTGTTCAACTAATATCCAATCCTTTAACTTGATGAATGTTGAGTTCAAGATGTCTGCTCTTAAACTAGTATCACCAAAAACTCCTTGGTGCCCTTCCTCAAGAAGGTTTTGGCCTTGTTTAAGTTAGTTTTTCCCAAATGATCAAACAATGAAGTAAGAGGTATGTTCTAATGCTTACTTGCCTTCCTCAATGAAGTTGTCCCATTTTCAATTACATCCATGGCCTCCTCCAATGCTTCATTGGTCCAGTTGCCTCTAGTGATTAGAGGATTACATCTACTAACTTTTTTATATTTTCTTGTTGGTTCCTCTCCACAAGATGGTGGGACATTTTCCTTGTCTTGGCTTGGTTCCTCTTGCAGTCCACTTTGCCTCCTACGAGGTATATTGATCATCATGATCTAGATCCCCTTGGTCTCGACCTCCAACATGTTGGGGGTGTGTTATTTGGCCTTATGAGACGTACAAACTTGAATATTTTGTATTTTGCCCAACTCTAAAAAAAGTATGACAAATTAGGGTATGTTTGAAATGCATATGTTTCTAGTTGTTGGGAAGAAGTTATCAATGCATAAAACTACTCAAAGTCATCCCAAACTAAATCTTGGTCTATTGTTTTTGTACAAGTGGACAAACTATGATTTCTTAAAGTTGGATAAAATCTACTTCTTTTATGACTACCTAGATTGTATCTATGAACTATGGAACTTTACACCCAATGGTAATAAAAAAAACTTTTTAAACTTTTGGTTGTAAAGTTAATCTATTACAAGTTTTTTTAATTATTCCTCTACATCCACATCTAAATCCTGAGTTCCTATCTTTTCTTTGATAACAGTAAGAACTGATCCTTGATGTTCAAGTTGTTATAGACCTTCTATGGCTACTTTACTATTTAGATTTTGCTGATCTACCTCTAGTTATTGTAGCTCTTCTTTGGCTACTCTAAGATGCCCTCCTTATCTAGTTGATATGCTAAGACTTTTGTTTCTAATATAGAATTCTCTACAACTCCTATGTTACTTTCCCTCTATTAGTCTAGTCCATATGCTTTCAAAATGTTGATGAAAGATTTCAGATTATCTCTTTCACAATTTGGAAGCTCTGGCATGTTAAAAGAATTTTGCTTATGAATTTGAAAGATAGGATTATGAATCCAAACCTTGTAGCATAGCCTTGTGAATATAGCAAATCAATTTTGTTGGGAATGGGATGTGCTTAAATTGGGGGGAAATTGGAAGTCTTTCCCTAATTAATGTGTAGCTACTATTTTTGCATTAGATTCTTGTAAACCCTAATCCTTGTTTATGGACAGTTATGTGTTATTTAATAAGACCTTCTCACCCCATCACCAAAATGGTGATGTTCATTTTAATGTGAAATCCAATTGCATATGACCAAACATTCATTCCCACCCCAAATTGGGGCTGCTGTAAAATTGGACCATATTTTCCCCATGACCAAACATTAAAAGTACCCCTCATATTCCCCCCCTTGCATAATGAAAATCAATTCATGGCCCATCACTAAACTAATCCCTTATGATATTATTCAATTTTTTGACAAATGTGCCCACCTAAACCCTTAATAACAAACACAAAAATTTGATGGTTGGTCACCAATATGAAAAATTTAGAACAATTTTTTTCTCAACCAAATGTTTTGTAATGGGTTAAAAAGACAATGCCCATAAATTTTTTTTTGTTTTAACATAGGTTATTACTTGCACTACACAAGTGTTCAATGACCGACCTTTATTTGGTGATGGGCCATTTTATCCTAGTATGCAATAAAATGGGTATGGTTTTCTTTCCTTTTGAGAAACTCCATGATTACACATAAATTTTCTTTTTAAAAAAAATCTAATTGTGCAATAGAATGGGTATGGTTCTTGCCTTTTGAAAAACTCCATGAATGAACATAAGTTTTCGTTTTTAAAAAAAAAGTCCAATTGTGCAATGGAATGGATATGACGTTTTTTTGGAAAATTTCAATGGTGCACTTAAATGGGTATGAAGGTTTCAACTTTGAAGAACCTTGTACATTGTACATTAGAGATGATGTGAAATATAATCTCCAAATTTCACTAGTAAAAAAAGAACTTTAGAATTGGACTTCATGCAATGGCTAGGCTATGAAAACTAAATCATCTTCTTTCCAAATTATTTCGTGTGTGGAACTCCTAAGAGATCTTTAATAGAAAATAAAGGCAACATGTTGTTTCCCAATACCATTTTCCAAAAGGCAAAGAATGAGTTCTATGTGTGGAGAAAGATGGACAATTCACATTAGTGTGGGGTGGGTATGTAATTTTTTTGATAATAGTTGAGTGTTGGTTTCAGATTATAAAAAAAAAGAATCCACAATAGGTATGAATCTATGGAAATTAAAAATTTCAAATAATAGGTCAAGTCTAGGTTTTTAAAATGTAAATGAACAACAAATGTGAATAAGGTTTGGGGGTTCAATGCATTTGAAAGCAAGTATAAAATCTTGGGTCTCTATTGAAACCCTGCCCAATGTTTTATTCAGTTCTTTAAATTATTTCGGTTCTTTGACAAAAACCTTCACAATCATTTTTGATTTTTTACCTAGTTCTTAGAAATGAAATATTCAATTATTTTTACTTTCACAAAACCTATTTAAATTTAGGGTTTAATGTTCATGGATTATGAAATTGCAATCCAAAGTTCAAAAAAATAATTTTATTAACAAAAAGTTTTGGAAAGGCATAACATTGTCTTTTTTTATATTTCTAAGTTCTAAACCTAATTATTAGAACTCATGCTAATGTCCAACCAGCATGCATGAATTAGAATGATTATTTGTTTTGTTAGATTTGGTTTTTTGTATCAAACTATTCCATGTTCTTTTCATTTAACATGTTCAAGAAATCAAAAGCTTGATTTAATTGACTTCAAAGACTAAGACCTTCACTCAGTCCCTCAAAAACAAAGACAAAGACTAACTTTCAAAGATAGACACAACCTATAACCCTAAATGATGTAAACATATAAATAGATAGACAACAAACTTTCAAAGATAAATATAAACAGACAAGCAAATAATAGACATATACTATACATGTACTCTCGAGACAAACAAACATAAATAATCAATAGATAGTTGACCCTCAAAATAAACAAATAGTAGATAGTAGACCCAAAAGACAAACAACTAGCAAGCCTTAAAAAAAAATAGACAATAGACCTTCACAAACTTTGCATACAAACTTTGAAAGATTAATCTAAGCAAAACACAGACCCAAAATGTCACAATCATACATATTTTAAAAAGGCAAACACAAAGTAACCTTGAAAGACACAAAGACACAAACAAAAATACAACTAGACAATAGACAACACATCTTCAAAGACACATATAGCCCTTTAAAACAATTCAAAGTTCAAAAATTATAAACTCCACAAACCAACACAAATTGAACCTCAAAGACCATGAATTTAGAATCTTTAAACTATTAATGTTTCACATTGAAACATAATGAAGACGGAAGATCTCAGAATCTAAAAGCATGAATAGCTTTCTACTCAAAACTCGAACACATGTAATCAATTCATCATTTTCATATTCAACTCAGAGTCTTCACATGTCTAGTAGCTACAAATCCGCATCTACATATTCTTCACGCTCCATTTCATCCATGAATTTGACATCCAACTCATTTGTCAAGTCAAATTTTACTTCACAAATAACTACCAAATCAAATGGTTTTAAACAACCAACACGAAGATCAGATGGCCAATTGTTGTGGACAAAAATTAACTTGTCCAGATTATTAGTTTGAAGCCAACATCTCTTGAGTGCTTTGAGGACTCCATCAATGGAAAAAATTCTTCCAAACTCAATATGATTAATTGGGATTCCCAAAATTTATCTTGCAAGTGCAGCCACTATTGGAAACTTTTGCTCTTTTGTCCGCTACCATGTCAAAGCACATGAACAAGTTTATGCATCAACATGATATCAATGGAACGAACCAAGTTTTCAACATACCATTTCTTTGTAGGTATTTGTAGTTGTGTTAATATCTATTGGAATAGATCTTGAGAATCCACAAATGAGGCAAATTCATCTAAATAGTCCCCTTTATTTGGTAACAAACCTTTGTAAGCCTCCAATAGTAGAGGCAACAATAATAGTTCGTCATAATTTGCCATCAGAATGGTAAGAGCTTCGTGACCCAAATAAGTAATGACCAAACGCATATTATTGTGCATGGGTTCCAAAATAAAAGCCAACATGTTATGGTGTTTTTTTTTGAAACCATGCATAAAGGAAATAAAGGGCAAAAGGACCTTTAGCACTTGGCGTTTCATACGAGAAATGAACTCCTCTAGTTCATAATCAAATACATGTATCTCCTTTTCAACAAGGCTATAAGACACCTTCTGGTGTGAAAGTTCATCACAAAGTTCCTAACATGTAATTAGAATAAAATGGAAAACATCCCTAAGGAGCCAATGCCCTTAGCTCCAATTCAAAACACACCCTCTCAAAATGGGTGAAAAAAATTTCACAACAAATTCACAAATAGCCCAAGTCCGAAGAAAGGGTATGCAGATTTATAATGCAATAATCTCCTAACTATAACAAAGTGCAATGGCACTCTAAAAAGTTAGTGCATCTTGGAACAATAAAACAAGGCTTGCAAACCTGCAACTAACAACATAATTAAATTAAATATTTTGATATCAAATTTCTGCCATTTTTATAGCTCATGAAATTAACAAAAATGACACATGAAAGAACATTCATACCTTGTTTTCATTGGTGTACTCAATTTTTTGGGCCCTAAGCCAAAATCCACACGTGTTATCCCATGTGAGTTTCCCTTTCCCATACTTCTTTGGCTAGGTAATGCACTTTTGAATGTTAATTTGGGTAGTTTTTATAGATGCATAGGACAATCCTTGGGCAACCTTTTCATTTGTAGTGGCATACTTCAAACCTTTAATAAGGCATGCCCAAAACACGACCCATCAAAAGGCTCCATCATAGCCAAGTTAGCACATGAAACAATAGAGTTCAAAGTGTTTACACATGTCTGTAGAATATAACCCTCATCTTTAACATAAACAAAAATCTTTTGGGTAAGAGAAAACTTCTCTAAAAGTTGCTGTATCCTTGGAGCCATAGTTACACCACTAGTGTTGGACATTTCAAATGGTCTAATAGTGATGTGCTTGGCCTCCCATTTGTTGGACAAAAAATTAACAACAACAATAAACACATCATGCACACCTTTTGACATCCATTTTCAAATTGCATGTTGTTTTTCCAAATTTGTCAAATGTAGCTTTGATATGTATGTCAACACCAAGAGCATCCTCAACATCATCCTTAGCAACATTCCCAAGAGTAACATTCTCAAGAATCTGCAACATTTCGTCTTTTTTTGGCAGCATTTCATCATTCATGCTACTATCATACCTTGCAAAAATTGGAGTGTTTGCATTAAGATTGGAATCTTCAATGTTAAAGAAAGGTTGATTTGAAAAAGCCATGAGTACTAGCTAAGGAAAGAAATGCAAGTGTAACTAACTCAAACAAACTGGAACCAAATAATGCAAAAATCTAGAAACCAAATAGAAAAGTGCAAAGAACTAACAACGTAGAAACCAAAACCCACAACTAACACAAAATCGATAGCTTTGAAGAAGATCATCAAGCTCTTTCACGATCGCAATAGATGTAGCGTGAAGCACAAAATGTGCATTACACGCGTTGCACACATTATAACCTTAATAGAGACCCAAAACCAAGATGAAATGATGAAACACAAACCAAGACCAACCAATGTAGACTTGAAGGAAGTCAAAGATTGCTCTTTCATAACAAAAGGAAGTCGAAGATCGCTTTTTCACAACAAATAGGGACTCTTTACATTAATCCCACAAGCTTTGTAAAATGCAAGCAAAAAGGTTGAGAAGCTTACCTTCTTTTGTGTTGTCCATTACTAGTTCCATAGTTTTTACTTTTCAACACTAGGAAATTCATAAACTCACATTGATGATTACAAGACCTTGAACAATCAACAAAATAACACTACAATGTCCACCACACAATGTTCAAAAATGTCAATTAGAATTTGTTGAAGGTGACAAGATATAAAATTTGACAAACCACAAACAAATAGACACATGGGGAGATGCAAAATGAAACACAAAACTAACATGACCTTAAACGTAAAGTACACAACTTTTTTGACCCTAACATTGAATATAAATTTGGTATCAATCTTATTTTTTAAAAGTTGATTACAGTGGATATTAACCTTGGTCTTGGTATGTTTTCATGACAATTGGAAACACTTCAAACCTTAAACAATGTTCCGTGTTGAACCAACAAAGACAAATAAATCTAGACAATTTTGGTCAAATCGTCATTTATTCCATCTACACCCACCCACAATTTTGAGCTAATGAAGATAGTTGAGGGTCATGGCAATAGTTCACAAACTAAGCAAGTAATCTTTGGAAGCATAGATCACAAATGATTTTTTGCAAAAACAGCAAAGACTCTTTTCAAGAGTGCACAACCCCTCTCAGTTCATTCAATTTTTTAGAGGAGCTTACTGATTTTCTTGAACACCATTTGATGTTATCGTTGTGAAACACACCTCCGAAAAGATCTTCACTTTGAAGCTCCAATCTGGGGTTCAACACTTTGCCACCTCCACAGTTTTCTCATTACTCATTACCTAAACCTAAAGTGCCATACCCAAGACCCAGGTGTGCATGTAGATTGAAGCTCCTAGTATGAAACGTAGTACCAGGACCTTGATGAAACATTCCAAAAAACCCTAAATCCTAAATATGAATCATAATATTATAGATGAAAGACCAGTCTGGTCTGTTACAAACCAGGGTATAACATGTGTAAATACTAGTAGGTATGTTATGAGCCTAGGTATTCGCAAGACCTTATATTAAATTGGTATGGTTTTTAATACCAGGACTCATACCAGAGTTGAAACCCTGGTCTACCCATATATACCTAGTGTTGGGGAGGTTCGTAGTATGGTGGGTTTATGATCGTTGATACCAGGTCCAATTACTAAGAACTGAATCCAAATCAGGTTTGATTTTTAGAACTAAAACTGGAATTGCATTTTATTCAAGTGATGAGTAATCAGATCTGGTATATGGGGGAGGTTTTTGGAATCCTTTGTATGGCCATCCATGGACTATTCCAGAGATATTTTTGAAATAACTACCTCATTTTCAAGCTTAACTATTTCATTTTTTTCTAAATAATTGCTTCCTTTTCATATTAACTTTTTTAATAATTATCTCCCATCTTTCCTATAAGGTCCTCCATTTTATAACTACCTAACTTTTTTTTCCTATCCATCAACATGGATATGAAAATCCAAATTAACATGTGTTTTTTCATGTTCATGAAATGTATATTAATTTAAATTAAATGTGACATTGACATAAATAATGATGAATTATCAAGAACCATATGAAAACATAAGGAAAAAAAAAAAAAAGTTGACTGTCACAGGTAGTGTGGAGGAGCTCAAATAATTTTGTTATAGAACCAGACCCAGAATCCATTCCGGGTTCTATATAAAAACCTGAATCAGAACTAAAACCAAGATATATGTTTTGGGAAAAAATTAACTAGAACTGGGGTTAACTAGAGGTTAACTGGCAATTAACCATTGGTTCCAATCCAACCCTTACAAAGCCAGATCAGAACTAACTCTGAAATTCCTAATTGGAACCAGAATTGGCAGGAACTGGATCCCAATTGCATTTTTGTGTGGAACTAGAACTGCTCTATTTGTTTTTGAGAACCAGGACTGGAATTCTTCATAAAAGTAAAGAACTGCTGAGTACTGGTTTATACAACAAATATTGATCTTCCCACATGATTATTGAAGGTCAAAAATTGTACCCAAAACAAGAGACTCTACCTGGAATTATTTGTTGGGTTGCCACTCACTAGTTTTTCAAGGAATTTTTAAAATGTAGCCTAAGTGATGACCATCCATAGCAAGATGTAAAAAAAATACTGATCATCCCCAGGAAGATTCAGCCAAATCTGACTATAAACTTTTACATAGTACAATTCTAAAACGAACCTTCTATATTTTTATGACTACACATTGAAAAAAAAATCTAAAAATCTGGAGATTTTAACCATTTTTGTTTTCTCACTTCTGGTGATGGAAAACTTCCAAAATCACTTCATTTTTGAGTTTTGAAATTTTCATTTCACCAGAAAAAAAAAGTTCTCATACAAAACTTGGCAGAAGCTTGACTTAGGTTTTAAAGCTCAGTCTCATCAGGGAGTTGGTTGTTGTTGCTGCAGGCTGGTCACTACCCAGCTTTTCCTCACCAAGTAAGGATGTCCTTTCAAGGTGACAACTTGCACTAAAGAAAACACACACACATGGGACCTGTTGAGATCTCCGACATGAGCCCCATATACTCTCTTGTGTTGTCCAACAACCAAATGAACTCTTCGTCCATTTTTCAAAGCTCGCAATTGTCCCTGGTGAAAAGAGTGTGGGATTGATACACAAAGCAAGAAATTATATGCATGATTTGTATTGGTTTTTTTTCTTTCTTTTTCTTTTCTGGGATGAGAAAAACTTTTTGGTCTGGTTGTCGGGGAGCCTAGATCCCATTATGATGCAACAATCTTTTATAATAAGAAGATTGAATTACCATTGATGAGACCAAAATATTTTGGGGGGGGGGGAAGGGGGGCGGGAGGGTGAGGGGGTTAGCCATAGCGGTTGTGGCTTTTTCTCTGTCAGAAAATTTCCTGTAATAATAATGTGGAACTCCAACCCAGACATTGTGGAGATTCCAAAACTCGATGCAACAGAAGACCAGGGAATGATTTTTACTCATACTTGTTTATACAGCTGTTGTTGTTGTTGTTGTTGGGGGGAAGTTGTTGGAAGTTGTAGTATAATAGCCCGTTTGCTAGCTGGCTGTCGGATAAACAATCCAAGTAGATAGCTTTTTAGAAAAATTCTTTGATGGGTTTTTTGTAAAACTTTCACCTGATGTACAGTAGAATAATTTGATCGCAAAGAGGAACACAACAAATCAGCAACGAGAACAAAACAACAACAACAATGGAGCACAACAACCCAACAACTAACTTCTCAATCACCTTGTGCCCTAATCCAAAGTGTTGACCAAACACTTTTAAAAAATTGTTATTTCATTGTCCCCGAGGGTTTGATTTGATGATGATGACGACCACGACCACCCTGCTCTAATTATGTGTGGCCAAGACTTGACTTGTTGGAAGGAAGATGGATCAACTCACAAGCATATATTTATGTATATAAATATTCTCCTTTTGTGCAAAAACATAAAGACTTTGGACCCGGTCCCAATGAGAGTCTAGGGACCGTAATATTCTTGTATCGACAAGTCACAAAAGTTTCCTAGACTTGTGCCAGCCATCTGTGGACATTTGCACAGCATCTTGATTCTTCAATAATTTCTTTTACAAGTCCCCAAAAGAAATCAAATCTTGTCTCTCAAATTCTCAAGGAAATGATTAAAAAGTCCCTTCTATGTCCCATCCGTCCTAGCACCTGGTTTTGGCCTTGAATTCATGAACATCAAACACGGCAACCACCACTCCTCCACTCAGCTTGCCAGTCCCCCCAATTGATCCCCAGCTTGAACCACATGAAAAAAGTGCAGTAAAAAAAAAGCTTATCCATCTTTTTGTACAGCATGTGTACACAATCATATAATGTAAAATTTACAAAGTGTGTAAAAACTGTACTCACTAGTCTACCTCCGTTTCCTTAAGTATCTTTTTCTTTCCTACATACTACAGAAGAAACAAGAAACCTGAAAAAGCAAGATCTCATACTGGATTTCAATCTTCATGAGTTTTTGGCAAATGTATTATAAATTGGTGAAATGGACAACAAGGAGAAGCCAAATCAATCAATCACAAGAGGTGGATCCTTCCTCCTTTAGACATCTAGACTCACAAATGCAATGCTTTTCAGTAAATGATGTACCTAACCTTACTTAGGTTGGTTTCATGGTGTGTTCCCGTAGTTAAATCACTTCAAACAATAAGAAAGCTTCTACTGATTTGGCAACCAACCCCAAGTCGGTTTAGCCACCGTAACCACCTTGTCTTGGTGAGTATAAAGAATAGCTCCAACAATAGCAATCTAATGATTTGTAAAATTATAATTTGGATGAAGTTTAAGCTTTCAATAAGTAGACTACACAATGAGTGTGAAATTCATTTTGGACTTGTAAAAATGTGCATGATACGGTACTCTCCAAAATGATTGATAAAAGAGTATAGTTGTTTTTGATTGGTAAGTTCCAATGATTGGCCCTTGCGGTAGCATTTAAGCGACCTTCACCCTACATTGTCCAATATGTCATGTCTCATGTCTATGGATTTTTCTTTTCCTTTTCCCTTTTCTCAATTCTGTGATGTAAAGAAATCATGAGATATGGAGATATATATTATAAAGTCCTTCTATATTTTGGCTGTACTTGAATTCGTATACAGAAATATGGAGATTTTTCTTTGCTTTTTCATCAATTGATGATTAAAAAATCTTAAAAGTCACTTTATCTTAGGAATTCATTTAAAATTTTTTTTTTTGTCTTTTCAGTGAGACTTCACCAGGAGAAAAAAAAGTTTGCTGTAGACTGAAAAATTAATTTGCAGATTATTTTGGATGGGATAAACACTACTTGAAGCTCACATACCAAGTGTGGGTGGATTTGCTATAACAAGTTCAGTATAAATACATTATTACCTTAACATTTTTTTCAAACACAAACATGGAGGAAAATAATAATCCCAGATCCCAGAGTCAGAAAAAAACTCAACAATGGAATCCTACTGTACTCCATATGATCCATTCTACACTTCAACCTCACTCCATCTCAAAGAAGTAAACCCTCATTTGTGTAGTCTGCTTACTAAAGAAAACCCAACAAGACCTGGGCAAGAAACTCATCTTTAGAAAAGAGTATCTCTGCCTGCTGTCATCCCCCAATTCCTGGACACCCCCAACCAAAACAGAGGATTGTTTTTGGTTGCTTCAAGGAAAGACCTGGGAACAAGAATACAGGGCCAGACATGTTGGAAAAGCACCGCACATCCTGTTTTATATATATACCATGCTTTCCTTATCGTGTAGGAAACCTCAGCACCAAAGTCGGGGGTGGGGGTGATGATGCCTGGCCCGGGGCCCCCGGGACATGCTTCCCATATTGGGCCCAACTTAGTCACCCTCCTTCAATTGCCCCTTGTCTCCTTTGTAACCCTTTTAAGGCTACACCATTGTTGGGTTGTGGGGATGTACATAAATGTATTTCACGTCGGGTGTATTGTATTCCCCATTGCTAAGAGTGTGCCCAGCCCGCTATCAATATTTAGCACATCCAAGGTGAAGCGTTAATTCTTGTCGCATCCCCATCCAAAAACCTGGAAAGGTGAACCAAATAAAGCGATAGACCATTTGAATCTTTCCACCTCGATCAATCATTATGGTTGGCCAATTGAGAACAATCATTTTGCTTTGGGCCTTATGGCAGGGCAATGCTAACATGGCCACACTTACTAGCACAAAGCAGTTTTCACACTAATTTGATTAGAATATTTCATCCAAAAAAATGTACTTGAAATATCATTTTTCTGTTGTCTGTCACCAGGCATGCCCTAACAAGTGTGTCACTTTGTATGTTTGTGTGTTGTCTTCATATGTGCTGGAAACAAATGATTCCAATAGATTTGTATTAGCCTAGGGTAGGTTGAAAATTTCTTAGTTATGAATATATTAATTCTTGAAGAATTGAAAAAAATAGAAACCAGCATGAACAAGAGGATATTCCCAACAAAAATATCACAAAGAAATTTTTTTTCACATAATATTATTTCCTCAAGGGAAACTTGTGACATGAACAACAGCTGTATGTATCTACATAGAGAAACACGAAATGGAGAGGTCGCACTTGGGACACGAATTTAGGGGGAGCCTCGGTTTAGGCAGCCCCTACACTGGTTGGTACCTTCATCTTCTTGAGTGCGGCCTCTTCAAAGGCAATACTTAATTTTTTAACAAATGCGATAAAGAAGAATAATAATAGTTCTGTGGCATATTCTTTGGTTTGTGGGAAAATTTTCTCCAAATTTCAAAGAAAACAAATTGGATAATTTTCAGCATATTTCTCAGAATTTGGTTTGGTAACATTTTTTTAAAGCAGTTTTTTTAGTCTCTAGACAAGTTCTAAGAACCTATGGTCATTTATTGCTAAATCTCTCTCTCTCTTTATGCTTGCTACAATGCAACTTCAGAATATTGAAAAAAAAAAACATTGGCCTGAACTTCTGATTTGTTTTGGGCTAAATTTTCATGTATTTTAAACCTGAATAATCTTGTTTTGAGTTTTGAACTATAGTTATAAAAAGGATTCAAATTTAAAAAATGGTCCAAATTCTCCAGATTTTGAATTTTTAAAAAAAATTCAAAATGTGTATTTTTAAATAATTTGTTTCAGTAGGTAAACGTTGGCCAACAATATATAAGGACACTTAAATGCTTCCCATCAATATCTGATCAATGGCAAAATTTGTTTAAACCTTTCTTTATATGATCATCAATTTAGTTAGATCATGAAATTGGAGAAACATTGTTACCCCAACACAATATGCAAGAGTCAGAAATTAATCATGTTGGCACCTTTGGGCCAAATCCTCCCAACAACACAAGGTTATAGTCTTTATGGTTGTGAGAAGAGGAAGAAGAAATGTTTTTCTTCAATTTTGTGATGTTGCTCAAGTGACAATCAACCATAAGTATGTTTAACCAAATTTGGCAAATTATATTCAAGGTATGAAAGCAAAAAATCTTAAGCACCGTTTCATATTGGAGGCAATTGCGATGAGACTCTGTAAAATGTAGGGATCATCCTTTAAAATAAGATTTGTACTTAATATCTGATCTATAGCCAAATTTCCTAATAAGATTATTGCCAAACAATTGCCACAATTGCCTCCAATATGGAAGTTTTCTATATGTATGAACACCACTTTGACTACAAACAAAAAATTCCTTAAAAAAACCGCTGGCTCCAAACCCTGCATCACCATCATCATCACCCACCTACCTACCCACCATCACCTGCACTTACAGATCCACCTCTATTACTTTGTAGCTCCAGAATTGGCTTTTGTGGACAGAAACCAAATTGCTTTTATATTTTGCATGTTTCATAAAAAAATTGTGGACCTGAAAAACATACTAGAGAATCATACTCTAGATGAGTCTTATCTATCTACAAAGATTATTATATACCGACCACTGACATCCGACACAAAATAATTCACAAAAGGTCTAGCAAAAAAAAAGAGAGAGAGAGAGAAAATCTTATTGATATGTACCTAATCCAAATTGTTGAAAATTGAAAACCCATTCGATTACTAATAACTATTATTGCAAAATGCACAACACTATATTTATTTATTTATTTTACATTTATTTTGAATACTTATTCCTCAACTGTTGAAATTCTGAAAAAATTAATTTGGAACTACAGAACCTTGTTTTCTAAAATAAATAAAAGTTGGGCAAAGAAGTGTGGAACATATTAGAGTTATCAGTAGAGTCAGGCAATTAGGGGGCGAGAACGGCCAGTTTCAGCATAATAGGGCATCAAACTCATAACTGGGAATGAAAATTTTACAGAAGGAAATTTCCTTATTTTGCAGATACCACTGGAAAAGGGGATAGGGGGCGAAAACAAAGGAGAGAAGGGGTGAAACAGAGGGTGACTTTACGGATGATGTACATATTCAGTAGTAGTTAGAATATTAGGTACAGTATTCAGCTTGTGTAGAATTTAGAAAGCTGAAAAAATTGCATATTGAATGATTGGAATCTGCTTGAATGTATGTATGTAGCTCTTATAACTCTGCAACTGTCTGTCTGTGTGTCTGTCAGCCTGTCCGGACTCTGTGTTTGTGGAGCAGATCAAAGAGTGGAAATTGTGGGAAGAATTTTGTTGTTTTTTTCTGCTGCAGCGAGAATTTTTTTGTTTTGGGTGTGTAGTCTGAAATTGTTGCTGCTGCTGCTAATAATTCGAATGACCTTCGGATGCTCCACTCTTCTAACTTCTCAGGTTAAGGAAAAGGTTAGAACTTGTGATTCTAGCTAGCTCGCAGTGTAGCCTATTTTGATCAGATTGATCAGTGCAGCTCATGGGGATCAGCTGGTGATCATGGTGATGGAGAAAGCTAAATAGTCTCTGGAAGTTCTCATAGCTCGACAAGTGTGATCAGGCTGAAAGATCAGTTTGGAAGGAGTTTGAGTACCTAGTTCTAGTTGTGTTGATCTTCAGGTACGTGGAAGGAGCACAAGAACAAGAAAGGAGAATAAAGACTTGAAGGAAGAACGTCAAGAAACAAGAACTTAGGACGACAAAGAAGAAGAAGGAAGGAAGGAAGAAGAAGAAAAGGTGTTTTGGGTTAAGGACTCAGCAGTAGTAGCAGGAAACTAGAGTTGGAGCAATGTTGTTGTGCGAAGGGAAAGAGAGTAGTACTATGCAGTTGGAAATGCAGGAGAATGGAATGAGATCACTAGTGATGGGCGCGAGTTCCAGTGGTGGTATGACGACTAGTAGTACATGGACCAGTTTAGGATTGAGTGCAGTGGAGGAGGAGGAGGAGGAGGAGATAGCCAGACTAGGAGCTGCTGCTGCTGCAGGCGTTGTTGTTGTTGACGTTAATGGTCCCTGCTACAGTAGGAGGAGCAGCAGCAGGAGGCAGTCTCCGCCGGTGCAACTTGACTTGCTTCCAGGCTGCTGCACGATGAGATCCTCTGCGCATAGCTCCGAGACAAGCACTCCCGCGCCGTCTTCCGTCACCAATCCCTGCTTCTCATGGCAGATGCTTGCATCCAGGACAAACTCAGGCAGTGCTGCAGGTGCGTTCTATGTAACATGTCTCTTAGTGTCTCATGTCTTGCAGCTTGCGGGGGAGGCCAGTCTGAAGACTTTTTTCTGCAAGAGTAGCTGTGGGGGTTTTTTTTTGGGTGCTCAGATGATGCTCTTGCCAGCTGCCTGCGGTTCAAGGCTGGATCAGGTTTGACATTGCTGGATCCGTGCTTGATGGCTTTGTGTAGGCGGTTACGTCGATGACGGCGAAGTGGAGACTTACTCTTCGGCAGCAGCGCCTGAATATCACGGGGTTTCAAGGAAGTCTTATAGGGATATCGATATAAATCAACTACCGTCTGCAACTACCGATGGTGGTGATGAATTAGGAGCTGTTGTGTCGACATCGCCCGAGAGCAGCATAGGCATGATTAAGCGGGAAAGATCAGAATTGCACGACGTATTTGATCATCTGCAGGAGAAATCTGACAGAGGAGGAGGCTTCGAGTTAAGCTCCAGAGCTGGTACTGCAGCAGCAGGAACAGGAGTTAGCGACGATGATGAAGATGGCGGAACCAATACTAGAAAAAAGCTTCGTCTTACCAAGGAACAATCGGCTCTTCTCGAAGAAAGTTTTAAGGATCATAGTACTCTCAACCCGGTAAGAATTCTATACCACATGAGTAGTCTCTATGACAATGATCGCCACTTCCTGCAAACATGTTGATCATGATCGTGTCAGGAGAATATCATGTTGTGCTGTAATGAGGATCCTCGTCATGAAGAAGAATACCTTGCAGATCAACTGGACTTGTCAAAAGTCTGAAGTCTGAGATCAATACATGGCTTTGTTCTTTCAGAAGCAAAAGACGGCATTGGCAAAGCAACTACATTTGCGTCCTCGGCAAGTGGAAGTGTGGTTCCAAAACAGAAGAGCAAGGTGTGTGTGTGCTTTGCATCACCTAGCAAGCTTCCCAAACTACTCACCTAGGAGTTCTTGGATGCTTCCTTCCCTTGTGGGAAAATTGTCTAACTTACCTCCGAGAATTTTAGACTAAAAACGCAAGTAGCAAGGAACTGTGAGAAGACATTGAGAGTTTTGCAACATTCTCAGGGAGAGGCATATCCACAGGGGAAATTCAATCGTGCCATGATCTATAAGAGTACTGTGAACCAATGTCATGAGGGAGTTGTACCAAAGCTTCTTGTGGCGGCCGGGAGTAGAACTGTAGATTCGGAACTGAATCTTATTATGATCTGAACTTCGACTCTTGTTTTTTTTCCCTCCTACTCAATTGCAGGACAAAGCTGAAACAAACGGAAGTGGATTGTGAGGTGTTGAAAAGATGTTGCGAGAACTTAACCCAAGAGAATCACAGACTACGAAAGGAGTTACAAGAGTTGAGAGCGCTCAAGCTGGTCGCGGCACCGCCGCCCCCGCAGTATCATGTTCAGCTAGCTGCTCATGCACGTCACGACTTCTACAACAACATGACACTACCTGCTGCTACGCTAACCATGTGCCCGTCGTGTAAGAGAGTAGCCAAGTTGTAGCTGCTGCTGCTGCTGCTGCTGTAGTTGTAGCTGCCTTCTAGCTAGAGACTAAACTTCTAGAAGAGACTATAACCACATGCAGGACTCGCGTGCTGCTGCTTGTGCAACTAGCTTGTTGCACATCCATGATGATCCACACAAAAAAAAAGGGGAGGATTACAAACTGTGCAGGATGATCAGCATGCACAAAAGGCCAGAGCTACATAACTAAATCCTAGCTATTGCGGATCTATGGTTTCCCTGGACATCAGTTGGTGTACAGACTGCACATCATGCGCTCTTTACGTTGAATCCGTGATCAGCACCTACACGGCCTACCGTCACAGAGGAAAACTGACATGTGCATACTCCCGATCTCTGCATCCTGGCAGCAACAGATCTTGTGCACATATTTTGCAGTTCTAATTAGCGTTGCTGCTAGCTGATGGGACTCTAGCTGCTCTCTGCACATTTCGCAGCTACAACTATAATTGCTGCTAGATTGCAGGAACTCTCGATGTGCACATATTGCAGCAGCGAGCTAGCTAGGCATTAAGAGGTGTGTAACATGTAAACCAGCTTCAATTATTTGAAAGTTTTGTTCAATCTGTGCACACCTCAAATGTACAACAATGTATGTAGGTTAATAGTCATGAAACACACACAATGTTTTTCCCAATGGGCTTTGATCTGCAACACCCCTTGACTCCGAGAAATCTTGTAGACTATGTGATCTTCCCAAAGTTTGTACACTGTCCACAACATATGTTATTATATATAGTGGATTTTGCAGGTGCTTTTCATGCCAAACCATCAGCAGCAGATTCAAAGTGAGTTGTAATTCTAATTATTGATGACTAGTCTAAATAAGCTTTGTGAACAGATCAAATTAAGATGTGAGTTCGGAAGAGTCAGGATAGCAAGCTATACACTCTTGATAATTGACGCTGCCTAATATACTAGGATAGATGGCTACCCAGCTTGTATTGTGGCAATTTATGAGGTCCTTTAATTTGCAACCAAGTTATGAATATTTTGGGGCCACAATATTATGGCCAATGTGAAGAATTCATTAAGATGATGGATAAGGTAAATCCTTCCAGATTTGAGTACATTCAGACGGATCTATCTCTGGGGGATCCATCTGAGGAGGAATGAATTAGGGTTCATAGTTTGGTTCATGGTTCAAAGGGTTTTGAATGGTCGCAAAGCACTAAACAGGAACAAGTATTAAATGAAGCAAACTAAATATACAAGTGCCAAACCCAAATTGTGTTTTTTTTTGGGGGCGGGGTATACTCAAGTTGTGATAAACTTTCAAGGCTATCTCTTCCAAAAACAAAAAGGGGAAATAGTTAAAAGTACAATGCAGCAATGGTTAAGAATCAGTTCTTTGGTGACCCATTGATTGCAGAGCAAGATCGAGCTGGAAAATATTGATGCCTGCATGTCCAATGGTTGCAGCTTCATGACTGGCAGCTTTTCAACAGGTCAGGTGTGTGTGCTTTTTAGAAGAATCATCTATTTATAACTGTCTGAAAATGGAAAGCTAGTCTTTACCTCCAAAATCTGAGGCTTGATCTTCTGGGCCCTGAACAGCTTGACATCCTCCCCTGTTCAGCAGCAGTTGCTAGCTAGCTAGCTAGCTACTAGCTACATAGTAAGCCTAGCCTAGTAAGGTTCTTCCACAGCTGGTCTTGTTGACTCAGCAGCTTGACCAGTTGTGAGACCAGTGTAGTCATTTGGACTTGGCTATATTTCAGGAGTAGACTACATACGTATATGTCTAGTATGCATTTTTTTTGGGTGTTTTCAACCCACAGCCACTTGCAAATTAGTGGCCCACCAGATCCATTCCCCCATCCTCATTGAAGAAGCTTTGCTATTGGCTTCATGATGTTTTCCTGGTAAGGTACATTACAATCAAGATGTTATTATCCACAAATAGGTACCTACACTGGAAGCACAACACTAGTAATGCTAGCTTGTAGTGGTTGTGTGCATTATGTCCATTTTGCAAAGAATGGGTGTTTGATACTCCAAAATTAGTTTTACGTGTTTGTGTCTGGGACACACATATACACACCACAAGTAACAATTCTCTAAAGATCACCATGGATATGTGGGATAATTTAGTTTGATTTCTATTACATAGCTGAGGGTGGGTGGATCCAAAGATTTTTTAGTTTTTAAAATTCTAATCATTTTTATTGTGATTGGCAACCAAATTGACCCAATCACATAAAAGTTTAGCAAAAAGTTGGATACTATGGACTTTCCATTTGGCCCACTTTATGTAGGTTGAAGAGTAGGACTTTGGACAAGGAAAGTGGGATAAATTGTGGTGAACAACATTGGGAACATGTAACCAGACATATGAGATAAAAGTAGAGAAAGGGAGGGGGCTGGGGTGAAAGGGAAAAAAAAATTGGTTGTGTTCTACACACTTTACTCTTGGATTCCTTTTAAAAACACATTTTCCTAACTCTGTTCAGCATTCTTTTTGGCCTAGGCTAATAATGCTGGCAGCAATTTGACACCAGGATAATCAACATTCACAACACACCAAAGAGAAAATGCTTGTTTTAACTTACCATGTAAGTGTGAAGACTCACTTGACTTGAAGTGGAACCATTGGGAAATAGCATACACCTTCACTAGATTGTTGGCACCTAATGTGGGAATTGGAGTGGAGTGCCCAAACATCCACTACTTCTGTTGCCTTTTCTGTGGTTGAAATTAATATTTTATTAAAAACTTCTGTATCTGGTTTTCTCAAAAATTTCCAGAATCTCAGAACCTCCAATTTGAATTTCCTTAATATATTCAGAATCAAAAGAACCTCCAGTTCCAGGTTTTCCAAAGAACTGACAATTCTCAAGAAAGACCCCAACAATTTAAGATAGTTTCTTTGACATGGCTCTTTGATTTTAGAAACCCAGTTGTTTATTAGGCCTTAACCTAAACCATAAGCCCTAAACTCTAAACCCTAAACTCCAAACAGACTGTATGTTTTTTGATACCTGCCAGTCAAATAAATTGCAGTGTGGGTTCTTCCATTTTTTGGAATCATCTGTCAAAGGGTATGCATGTACCATACCCTTGTCTACCCACTTAGCCAGTTCCAAGTTCCAAAAAGTGAGAACCTCCCAACACTGGTTGTAACTTGCAAACACTGTTGTGAAAATAAATTAGTCACCTAGATTTACCCTTCAGATAACCGGTTGGACAAGAACACCTAAACCCAATTTACTTTACTACATTTGATTTCAACAAGTGTTGTTGCGGGCTAATCATTTCCGGGAATTTATCTGAAGATTTGTCCTTCAGATAAATTATTCATTTAATTGAAATCTTGTTCTATGGATGAAATACATAGTTTTAGTAGGATATAGGAGCTAATACCTTAAGGGAAAAAAGGGAGGATGTGAAAGGGAGCAATCATAAAGGTCCCAAAGGGGTGCAATTGAATAGATGAATAAAATTTTTAAGTCATCTATTCATTCTATTTAAGTTATGATCATCCTATGTGATTTTGATCTAAACATTTAATAAAATTATTTTAAATATAACATGTTAGTTATAATAAATGTATAATTGATATTATGTTCAGGCCTACACAAAACCTTATTCTATTGAATATTTAAAATAATGATCCTTTTCTATCATTTCCATTGGTACTTGAAAATTCTTAGGAACCTTGCAAACCCTATTACACATTGATCAAGATAACTCAGAAAAAAACATTCAGACAATCAAATCCAGTAATTTTATTGACCATAATTTTTTTTCTGCACACCTACACACGAGCCCATTCAACACCCTTTTGTATATTAAGGTAGATAGGCCAATGAATGAACACTTAAGAACTCAAAGGAGGTTGAAACCTCACACATTGTTCCTTCACTTCTGAAGCTAAATGAACATTTGCAGCCCTTCACCTAGCACTTTCAATGCCACAAAGTTTGCTCAATTCAATAAACTAATGGGGAAGACATGGGTTGTTTGGTTTAATGGCTTAGTATTTAGTGATGGTGAACTAAAATAGATTAAGATTTCAAGTTTAAAATCTTTGATTGTTACATCTTTGCCTTTAGAATAAAAAGAAGTTTTGTAAAGCTTTAGTTGGCGCACCTAAATTACTCAAAATTGGCTAAAAATTATGAAGATATGAAGCAGGGACCAGAGAGAGGTCTAGAACTATTTTTTGAAAAAAATTGAAGCAAACTATCACTCATCCTCTTCATGTGTTTTCTGTGTCACTCCTTTACTTCTCACACTCAAAGACCATTTTGTAGCCCTCCAGTTTGTGTTCAAGACGTAAAAATTACTCAATCTGATTTAAGAATGAGGAAAATATTGGAAAGTGTTTGGTGATAAGTACATGTTGGGTGATCTGCGATTCTACGTTAGTACACTAATGCTATAATGCTTATTTGTGCAGACCTGTAACTTGTCAGAATTACTAAAAAGCTCGCCAACAGCAACAAGGTTGGTTTGCTAGGAATTGAGTTAGTGTTGGAGAAAAGTTTAGGGCAAAGTTAATTTGTCACATTTGACATGATGGCTTGAACGACTACAACATTGGATGCCCCTCTGATGCAATGACAAGCTGCTTTGGAAAACCCCCAAATCTGTCACTAAGAATGGCATCCAAAGTGGTGGGCTGTAGAGGGTCTCTTGATGACCCCTCCCACTGTTTGATACCCTAGTTCCGTGTGGGATTATGTCATGAAGCACCCAACAATGTACCACCATCCATTGGAAACCCCTTACGAATCAGTTGTGGATGAACGACAACAATTAAGTTACCAAGGTAGACCAATTTTGTTAACCCTCCTACGGCCTTCTTCCCCTACCAAAGTAAATCATGAAGCACCCAACAATGTACCACCATCCATTGGAAACCCCTTACGACTCAGTTGTGGATGAACGACAACAATTAAGTTACCAAGGTAGACCAATTTTGTTAACCCTCCTACGGCCTTCTTCCCCTACCAAAGTAAAAGGGGATAAACATCATATCTATGACTAAATGGGTAGGGTATGTAAGTGGTTACTATGACTAAATGGGTAAGGAATGTAAGTGGTTACTATGTAAGTAGGTAATTAAGTGAGGCACGTCAAGGGTGGCTACCTACTAGGTAGTACATTCATGTGACTGGTTAATAGGTTAGTACATAGATAACCACCATGGTCAGCTATGGGACATGAATGACCACTGTGGTCAGCTATGTGGACAAGCTCTGAGTGTCTCTTGGGGGGGGGGTGGAGGGGCTTGGTGATCACTCCTGTTTTTCTTTTCTTTTCTTGAACATTGAAAGCCAACAAGAGGAGATTCTTATTTTATTTGTTTGTAAATATTGAAATTCATTTCTGTTTGTGCTGAAGAGTAGTGTTTCCTTTCTAAGGTGGAGGGAAATATTGTAAGCTAGCAAGCAAAGAGGAAGGCTCTTATATTTGCTAGAAATATTGAAAAGCCTTTTTTCCTTTTCATGAATATAATGTGACCAGTGGCACTGCCCCAAGTGTGAAAAGGACTATGAAACTATTCTATGTGTGAACAAGATCTTGAGGATAAAACTCAATTGTGAAAAGAAAAAATTTTAATTAATTCTCAATACCAAAAATTACTAGAAACTCAATATCTCCCACAACTTGGGTCTAAAAATTCCAGAATCACCTTCATTAAATCCTAGTCATTGAGCACTTTAGAACAATGCCAAGAGTGGGCCCCAATTTCCCAAAAATATTTAGTTTTGATTTGAATGAATTTTTTTTGATGAAAATGTTTAATATTCAATAACAATTGCATCATAGGTCTACACTCTAGCAAACCACCTCCATGCACCCATACTCATTGAAGGCTTTCCAACAATACCAAGAGCATGGTGAGGAAGAGCACTATGGTTTGGGAGATCTCAACTTGAAAAGCAAAACAAGCAAACTACCTTCCTTAATAGGTAGATGTGCCATGTGCAACTTGATATTACCCTTGTCCAAGGCTTATTAGAAGGTGCCAAATGTTCTTCACATTGAAAGGTGGAGCATGAAAGTTCCCTTTGCACTTTGAAAGCTCTTCACCGTGTTATTTTAGAAATACATTAACCCATATTTGTGAATGTGAATCATCCAAATGGAAATATTTATTCTAACTTGAATAATCATTGTTTTTGGCTTGAGCTTTTTTATGAGTACATTATTTGGTCATTGTGGGTGTCAATGTATTAGAATGCATGCATTAGTGCATTGTCAAAAGCAATTTTTGTAAAGGCTTTAGACTCAACCTTGGACTTAACACTTGCATAGTCTAGTATAAACTCAATTGCAATATTATCACCCCTTGCTTGATTTTGGCTAAAATTTCTATCAAAATTATTTTAGTGCGTAAATTTTGAATCCACTAATTGGATCTATAATGAAATGAGTGAATGAGTAAATTTGACCACATGTTTAACTAAGGCCTTGAATAGATATAATTGGTTGTGAAAAAGGCTTAGTCTTTTGAAGTAGCTCATCAAAAACTACATATCTTCTAAGCTTTCTATTTTTTAAAAATTTAATACATTCCATAATTAGGCATGATGTCAACATTCCCACTTGAAGGAATTTGATTTTTTCAAGTTTTCCTTCAAAACCTTGTATTTAAGCATTTCTTCCCTAAATGGGTTGTTGAATCACAATGACTTGAGTTATTGCCTCAATTTTAGTAGAAATAACAATAAAAAATGTAACATATATATAACACTTTCTATTGAATGGTATGTTGCATGCATTTATATAAATATTCAATTTTGGGCAAGATGTGTTTTTGTCACAGTTTAAAGTTTTAAATTGAATCATTTAATAAATATGATACATAAAATGTTTGTATCCTAGAAGAAATGAAAAACCTTGCAAAATAATAAAAAATCGTTTTATTTCTAACCTAGCTCACCAAGTTCATTTGTTTTAAATCATTATAATAAGGTTAACCCCTTTGTAAGAAGATTTTTTATTCCAATCAAATGTTCTACCTTCCTAAAAATTTGAATTGGATTTGACCTAATGTGTACCAACTTTTTCAAATAAAAACTTAAGGTTCTAATTTCAAATATTATACCTCAAGCTAGTTACCTTTGAGTTAAGTCAATAATAGGAAGCAAATTGTTAAATCATTGTAAATCATGATTGAAATGAAACCCTATCCACTCGTGGCATTGACATGAACTTTTTGCATTGAGGAACATGATAAAATTAACTTCACAAACACAAACAAGAAAAAAAAAACATGATTGTCCCCCCACCTATATGGAACTAATCATAATTAATTTGTTATTGGACTCAATTGTTATGTAGGAACCATTCAAATAGTCTTATTACAAATTTGAATCTACAAAAATGCCATCAAACCAAAGAAAAATTTACACTAAACTTAATTTTGAGTTTTAAAATAAATAAATCAAAACCTACCATGATTTAATTGTACTAAACCCCCATGGTTGGAAAAAAGCTTTGGATTTATGGATTGTATTATAATACTTAAATAATTCTTTCAACTTTAATTCTAAGCTTCATTTGAAAACATGGGAAAGAGGTAAGAATAATGATAAAGGAGATGGAGGTTTATATGAATTTGATAACCATTTTTTATAAATATTGATTTTATAATCAATTTTTAAAATTGTGGAATGTACTCTAATACTTAAATTAATCATTAAAATTTGGATAAAAACTTCACTTTGAAAAGGAAGATTTCAAAGGGTATGTGAAAAAGGATGTGAAGATTTCGAAAGGGTACTTGACAAATAGTTGTAAAGGTTTCATCTTTTCATGTAAGTGGATTGGGGAAAGGAATGAAATAGTTATGAGAAAAAAATAAAGATAATGATAAAGGAGGTGGAAGTTTTGAAAAGGTATGTGAGTTTTTTTTTAAATAATAATTCATGTTAAATGAATAGCGTAATTACATCATCACATAGACCGCTTGAAGCCATGAACTATGAATAGATCTAAAGAACAAGCAAAATTGAAATTTCTATTGAATAAGTATTACAATAACCTAATTAAGATTGGGTTAAACTTTGAATTCATGGCTTGGCCTTGTATAATTTGACTTGGTTTAATTAGGCTTAAAATAATTTTATGCCCTTAATTATACCTTAGATGTTTTCAAACAGCTTTACATGATCAAAAATGGACATGACACATATTGTAATGTTAAAACACATTGGGAGACTTCAACTTGGTTATTAAAATGTTCATATTAATCATACACAAATATATTTGTGACCATGAGTATCAACTTTGTATCAAATTGGTTCCAAGTACCTATCAAATCAAGCATCTTGAACTTGTTTATTTTGGACCATTTTACAAAAGTGTAAGGTATAACTTGTGGGAACAAACAACATTTTTTTAATAAGTCATGATTCTTATAATTATTTATATGTTCTAGGTTATGTGTGTAAAACATTTGATCATCACATTGTTCATGGTCTTACAAAATATAATTCAAAACTTATAACCCTTTTTATTCTAGTTATAACTTTGAATTATTTTCCTTGCAGTTTCATTTTAGTCTTTCACAATACTTCTCAAGCCCATTATTTCAACGTCACAATTTTTCTTTGTAAGAATTTAAAATGGAATAATCTTGATATACATAAGGTGATCATCAATATTGATTGTTTGTTCAAACTACTAGATATGACAATGTGGACGTACATTTTGTTATGTGAATGACCAAAATTAACTCTTTTGCTTATTTACAAATACTTGGTTATCACATATTATATATGTAATGATGAATCCACTTGAAGTGTTCATATGGGGCATAACTATAAGCTTGATACCTTCACATGGTAAACTTCATCAAAATTAAATTGTTAACTAATGAAACCTTTTTCATTGTAATCCACATGGGTGTTCACAACATGAAGAACCATTAGTAATAAGGTTGTAGTCCTTACCAAGGATTACTATGTACATGTGGCCTTCATGTATTGGTTTATTAAATATCAAAATAACATTTTGATTATATATTTTTACCTTTTAAAATACAATTTTTGGATCAGATATTGATATTGAGGCCAAATGTGATACTATAATAAAAATTAAGAATATTTGCATCAAACCTTATATTATAATAAAATGTACAACTTTGTTTTTAACCATTATAAAAAAAAAATTGAACTATTATAATCATTAATTACATTTAAAATCAAATTTAACATCATCCTTGTACATCCACCTATAAGGATCAACACATGTGGCTCTTCTTATGAAATATGTAAAAACCCATAACACATTCGAAAACATTTGGTGGAGTTTCAACAAAAAGCATGTTCGATTTTAAAGGCGTTAAAAAAACATTGTGTTAACAAGTGTTTTGTGTAAGACAAAGGATTCTAATAACATAATGAAATGACTTCAAATTCATGGAATTCCAACTTCATGAATAAACAAACACAATTCCAAAAAAATGAATAATTATTTCATTAAATACAATAAATGGTTGTTTTTCAAAATAGTGCAAATATGACTTTCATTGTAGTCAACAAGTGCTTTTGGCTCCTTTTTACTATGAATGCACCCACTTTGTAAGTAACTTGTTAAACTTCAAAAACATAAGATGATGTAAGACATAATATCTCAATTATGTTTATATTATTTGGATCAACAATTTTTCTTAGATCAAATTTCCTTAAAATGACATTAAACAATGTGACAATCGTTTTGAATTTTTAAGAAATAAATTTGATGTAAAAAGAATGACACAAATCCTAATAATGTTGTACTTGAAAATGATGCAACCACTATGCCAACTTCAAAAGTAATAATGGGATAATGGTACGGTTGTAAATACATGAAGAATAAAATTGTTAAACAAATTTTCAAACTTTGATATTGTTTCATTTCTTGAACACCTTAACATTTGTTCCTTATACTTGTGTAAATCTATAATGGAAGATTGATACTTTTGGTTCATGGACAATAATTGTGTGACATTTTTGAATTCATATTTGTAAAACATATATATAGTTGTCTTAAAGTATGAAGTTGATTGATTTGCCATTGGAAATGTTTTCATAATGAAAAGTTGGAAAACTATTATTGAAGATTTTCATGTATAGATTTCAATATGGAAATGAATATTTTCATAAAACTTTCGTGAACAAAACAAGGATTCAACAAAACTATAACCCCACCATGGTTGGGTGTGAGGCGACTTCCTGTCCCTCTACTTTCGGTTCTATGAAATGACTATACTTGAAAGTACATACACTACCAGTGAAGGGAAAAAATACAAATGTATTTTTAGATGTTAGGTTGCATTTGTAGTTCAAACCAGATATCTTACTCCCTATGCATGATTTACGATTTAAAATTGATAGATTTATCTTCCAAGTTCGAACATTCCAAATCCTAAAATTTTATGTTAAATAGTCACTCATTCAAACCAACTTTTAAGGATTCAACACCTAGTTCAACTTGGCTGCAGACCACTAATCACTTAGAATATTACTCCTATCGCATATGTTGTCCAAATCGAGCTTGCCTTAGCTCATTAGAAAACTAATTACAAGGTGCATCTACCTACCAAAATTTTAGGTTCTACACCCAAACTAATAAAAAATTATGCTACCAAACCCAAGAGGGTTTATGAAATTCCTCTAAAGTTTCAAGCTCCCAACACTATCCTACTCACTTCTATTTTTTCGAAGTACCCCAAACATCCAACCCACTCTCCCTCTTTCCACCATCTACTAAGACTCATCATCCTTCTCCTCCCTCTTCCAAGAAAAACAACATAAGAAAAAGACTTCCCCCAAAACTCCTTTCTTCCAAGCTTTTCATGACCCCTCCCTGAGTTTGTTTTCATTGTCCAATGGAAGTTGTGGAAATTTTTCCTTCCAATCCATGGCTTCCTCATTTTTCAAGAACCAATGAGATTTGAGAATGATTTGCCCTCCAATGGATTTTAGGATGAGAATTATTATGCCCAATGAAACTCTAAGAGGGTTCCATCCTCCAATCAAATAGGATAGGATAATAATCCTCATGACGAATGGAATTGGAGGACTCATCATTTTCCTTATCTTGGATATCTTAATGAAATTTTTAAGCTCGATGACGCACTCCCAACTCCTTGAAAGACTCGAATGTGAATCCAAGTAGAAGACATCGGAAAAGAGAAGAGTCGGAGCATGCTCCCTAACTCACAACACTTTGAAGGGTAGAGGGGTGTGTTGGAGCTCCAAGATGGGACTAAGAAAAGTTAACAAGCTTCACTCATTCACACGGGCTTGCACTCAACCCACACAAAGTGGTTAGTGCATAGTTGTAGCACCTTTGGTCCTAGGACGAGCCACGAGCAACACGGACACACCAGACTCACCATGGCCCAGAATTGGGGGAAGCCACCACCTTCCCCCTTATAGTATACTCTGTGGCTAGCCATGGAACCCACATCCAAATTGGCCTTTCTCTACCGGGACTCCCGAGTGGGAGCCCCGAAATTGCGCCAATTGGGACTCCCACAATTTTGGAGCCCCATAACTTTGCGAGTAGACCTCGGATTGAGATGCGGTCTAAAACAAAGTTGTAGCTTTTGTCGAAAGCTTTCCAACGGTATGTCGCACGCCTTCTACAGCCAAGTAAATTGGGTCGATTCTCGATTTTTTTTGGTCAGGAATCAAACTGGCAAATTGACTCATGGCCCTTCTTTTGGCCATAATTTGTGTTTTAGATGTCCAAATGAGCAATGTGAGACCATTTTAAACATCTATGTTCTAAGAGCTTTCCAATGATATAAAAAATGGCACAAGCCATTGAATTTTGACCCCTGAAACGCTCTCTAAAGTTTTGGAGGTCCATTGGGACTCCATCTCCCAAAGTGGGAGTTACCTTGGGAGTGTGAAGGTTCACTCCCTCATATTCATTCACACTTTCTTACACTCCCTGGAGTATGTGATGTGATTCCTGGGCTTCTCCTTGGCCTGCACCTTTGTGATCTCTTTGCTTTGACTCTTGGACCTCCTCTTGGCCCGCAACCTTGTAACCCCTTTGCCTTGGTTGCGAGCCCAAAGCTAGGGTTGCGACATTTGATCCTTATCCATTCCATCCGTTTAACTTTCACATCCTACTTCTTCATCTTAATTATCTCAAGTAACTAACTACTAGGATAATCTATCAATAATAATAAGTAAACATCCTTGAACTCCTACTTGACTAAATCAACTCAATGGTAATAGTGACATTCCCGCGTACCATTTACTCTTTTGATACCCCCTAGTTATTTTTTACCATGTACTAATTAACTATGTAGTACATAGTAAATTGGAATTAAAATTTCCATCACAAAAACCCTCATGTATTTCTGATCCACCGTCGAAATTAAGGTTTGACAAATCCATTAAAACTAAGATGTTCGAGTTTTCATGAAGTTCCACCGTCGTTGCCACACATTACACCTACTCTAATTTGTTAAATAAAACACATCGACCCCCTTTGAATGTAAGTATCAAATTATTCCAGCTACCCCTTTGGTTTTTGTTGATGCAAGTGAAGATTCAATCATGGCGGATGATGTTGTTACGTTTTCAAATCCTCTAATTATGTTAGTAGAAGAAAAAGAGTTTGAAGAGACATTGCTCGACGTGAATGTTTCCCAACGGTCGTGCGACGAAAAACTGTTTCAAAAAATGGTGCGCACTCAAATCCATTGTTCGGCATGGGATCATCAATCGTCTCCTAACCCACACACTTTAACGATCTACTTAGAGTTTGTTCCCACTTGTGAAGTTGCGCCAGAAAGGTTGAAGAATGTCAATGTGAAGATGACAATGTTTATCTTCATTGTCAAACTTGGGTTCTCGGTGATGGCCATTACCATTGGTTATAAGGCCTAATCAACCCCCTTTCCATGGAGCATCAAGCTGAATACCTAGCTCGCACTATTCATCACATTTTGGATTTCTTACAATTGTGATTTATCCCCCTAAAATTGTTTACTAAATTGTAATTCATTTGAAGCTACTCAAGTGGAAATGTTAGGATCTAAATTCAATTTCGATTCTATTTAGAGACCTAATAGAAGTGAAGATTGAATAAAGGTGTATTAAGATTATATCATAAAAATCTTACAATCACATCATTAATGCCTAAAAATTATTCTAAAAATTAATTCAATATTATCATGACGAAATGTTAGTGTTAACTATGGGCTTGAAGATTTTTTTATCTTTATTGGACCTTCCATTGACACCTCTTCCATTACTTCATGAATCTCAACATCCTTGTTATTCACTAAACACTAGAAAAAGACCAATGTTTTGTTGAACACCATGAATTTTGGTGTCTACTTCCACCCCCAACCCTCTAAAGATCTCTCACCCCTAATTATGCAACTGAGGTCCTAAAACTATGGTTATCAGCTTTTTGTTGAAGAAAGGAATTAACCCAACACCTTATTCTCCAATATTGTATTTCAGAAAAAAAAAACAACCCCCCATGCAACCATGCGCATTCATCATCCCTTATTCTAACATGAAGTTATTAAAAATCCTTAATAACCTTACCACATTCGAATATCCTTGATGTAACTCTTAAAGATTGAAACTACTGCGCACAGTTGTGTCGGTATGGCATATTGGGGGAAAAGCTTTGGATTTATTTAAATATTTTCATTTAAACTTCACTTTGAAAATATGAAAGAAAAGTAAGAATAATGGTAAAATAGATGGAGGTTTATCAATTTAATAATCCCATCCCCCTTTCTACCCCTTTTATATTTCCTTCATATGTTCCCATATGGTTTCCAATAGTTCATCATTGTTTATGTCAATTTCAAATTTGATTTTAGTATACAATATGGACATGAAAAGACACATTAGCTATGTGCCTTTTCATGTGGATGCAATCATGATAGCACATATTACAACAAATGTAACCAATGTATGAATTTTCATGTTTTAACATAAAAAATTATATTAATATTACAAATTTTTTTTTGTGTTGACATGACAATGTTTTTAATATATTATGGAAACATGTGATATGCTTTGAAATGAATCTAATGAGGATAAAATACTCATAACACTTGTTAACCATTGTAACCAATGTTTTAAAAACATTGTACAAACTCTTATTTTTGGGGAAATTCTTCAAATGTGACATATTTGAAGGAACTTTTTGAACATATATATTTACATGATAACATAATGCAACATCTTGTTAGATCATAATAAATTTTTAATGATTTTTTTCAATTTACAAAAGGGGATATTTTGGGAATATTTCAAGATAAACACCTAAGGGGGCCGGTGTGAATCATGTTAATGTGGAAACACTCATGTCCATGTTATTAGGAAAGGAGAGTTATTTTTTAAAAAGGTATTGAAATAATAATTATTTTGAATGTAAAATAATTATAACATTACATACAAAATGGATTGTTTGAAGCCATACACTTCCGATATATCCAAAAAAACAAAAGCATGAATTAACTAATGAACTTAATATTAAAGGTAAAGTTCAAGGCTACATAGGTGACAATTTGTATTTGTAAGGCTAAAGGTAAATTACAAGTTACCATAAAAAAATTTACAAACATCTATATATGAAGGAAGGTAGGTTGTTTGTTTTGTTTATAATTTTCAAATTTGTTTTCGGTATTGTTGGAAAGCCCTAAATTATCAAGATTTAATGAAGGTTATTTGGAAATTTTTGGACCTTCAATGATTAAGATTTAATGAAGGTTATTTGAATTTTTGGATTTATGATGCATGAAACTTTGAATTTTGAATATTTTCTATCATTGAAAATTCACTTAAATTACAAAAATGGCTTTGGATGGAAAGTTAATTGGGTACACTTGGGCCAATGGCATAGGTTACAATAGTTTGTTTTAAAAATTCTTTCAGGAAAGAATTCTTCTCAATCCTTTAAACTCAAAACCTTTTAGATTTTCGATCATTAACATTGTATAAACTTCCACAACTAGTTATTACTTATAAATATTTGTTAACATATTTTGAAAAATTGGTGAATTTCAAAACTTTGATCAAATCTATTTGGACAACTTGGAGTCTTGGAAACTTTATTGATTCTTCCATCAACCATGACATTTAACCCCAATTTTATAAAAAAAAGTTGTTGCATTTTGGATGACACTTGACAATTTTCTTGTCTTTAAAATACATTAGTTTACACAATAAAAATGAGTGTTTTACATCATGCCTTTCATTTTATAGATGTCAACTTGCATTCAAAGCAAAATTGATTAGGAATTTCATGAAAAGTTTAATATGGGGATTATTTGTTGTTTTGCATAAAGGTGGTGATAATGCATCTTAAAATAACTATTGAACAATTAGTTTTTTTTTTCTATATATGAACTAATGGCTAAGGGATTTTCTTGTTGTTTCTAAACTTTTCCACCTTGTTTTACTTGTCTCAACCAAAATGCTTTTGTTCATGAATGCTACAATCTCCTTTCCAAAGATGTTCAAGGGACATAAGATTTTTCACAATCTAGTTTACACCAATCTACATAGGTGAACCTATGGGAAATGCATAAGTTTTATAAATGCTTAGGTTATGTATTTGTATTATGGGCAATACATCTTGTAATCAAGATTATTGGCAGCAAAGTTCTTTGAGGGGTATTTTATACCAAGTCCACCAATAGGGCATTTCCACCAATTATTTGGAAACACATATTATAACATTAGTATCTAAAGTCGTTGCTAAACCTTGCCATAAAATGTTGGGTTTGAACGAAACTATCACCAATACCTATCTAGCAACCAACATTATAACCACACAAAGTGCAATCATTTGATTTTTTTCACATGCTCCAAATCTATCATGGTAGAAGTTCATGAAAAAAACTTACAACCTCTTCTTCTCTTCTTTGGCCATTGTTGAATCCTAAGAAAAAAAAAATTAAATCCTTTTTTTTTCTTCTTTTGGCCATTGTTGAATCCCCGGAAAAAAAACTTGAAATTTCATCTTTTCTTTTTCTAGCCTTTTCTTCTATTGTTGTGGTCATTGTTGAATCCTAAGAAAAAAACTTGCAACCTTTTCTTCTCTACTTTTGGCCATTTCAAATCCTAAGAAAAAACTTGTAACCTTTTTTATTTGTAGCGTTTTCTTCACAAGCACCTTTCAATTTTAGCCATGGCCGAATCCCATGATAAAACATAAACACCCCATATTATGTCCATTGCAAAAATTCACAAAAACTCATACTCAAGCACCCAAAAAATATATCCATTACAAAACCTCACACAAATGATTTTCACAAAAAAATTCAAGCACCCCAAATTCTGTCCATTGTAGAAGTTCAATTTTTTTGCAATTTATCTCAAAATTTTGCAAAGAACACACATTTTGTGCCAATCTCTTTAAAAAAAAAACAAATGTCTATGTAGGAAGGACACACTGCATATAGCTCCAATTCACAAAAAAATCCCAAGTTGTTTACAATTTTTTAAAAACATTTGGTTGTGACATCAATGGAGTTGCTAATGTGATGCAAAAGGGTTGACACAAGAGTAGAAGGGATCAACATGTTTGAAAAGGGGGTTGACACATAGATAAGTGTGATTGATGTAGGAGGGGGGGAAAGCTTAAGGTTGAAACCAATGTTTTAATTTCTAAAGTTATGTTTAACATCAAAGCTACAAGTATTCGTGTGTTTTCTCATTTGGCATTTGCTTCTCACAAATTGAACTTTGCTCCTCCAAAGTGGATGCCTTTTCCAATGTAATAGTTATCATGTTGTTCATGGCCTTTGCTCGTTACTTGGTTGCACATTTTCTCATTTTTGTGGCCTTTTGGTCTTCTTTTGTTGCACAACAACCTTGGAGCTACAACTACATCCTTAGTTATTTCTAATTATTTTAAAATAGAATTGCTAGCATTTGTTATATCTACTGTATAAGCAAAATGATAGGCCTTTTCATGGGAATAAATTTTCAACTATCTTTTAGTATTTCTACACCAAGGTATTTCTTTGAGGAGTAACCAACAATAAATGAACATGAAGGATACATTCATGGGGTGTTTAGACTTGTGAAATTTCAAAGGGTGTAGTCATGATAACACATAACACATACCACAACAAATGTAACCAATGTTTGGTTTTTATATTTTAACATCAAAAATTGTACTAATGTTACAACATTTAATGTGTTTCCATGACAATGTTTGTAATATATTATGAAAACATCATCATCTATATTAAAGGAAGAAAGTTCCTTCCCTTGACTCCGGACGGACAGTAGCTAGAGAAAGAAAATGTGTGTGTGTGTTCAAAGGACCACAACATTTCCTAAAAGAACCGGCGAAGAACCACCGGTTGGCCACAGATAGTTAAAGGTAGTCTTGGTACATAGTTATGGGCCTCAAAATAATGACAAAGTCAAAGAACCAGCCAACGAAGTGGTAGTTCTTCCACGAAAACCATCAACTCGGCAAGGTTGTTGAAATGAAAGGAATCGACGGTTCTTTTGTTCCTGGAGTGGGAAATGTGAAGGACCGGGCGGGGAGGATCGACGGGTTAAAGAACCGGAGTGGGAAATGTGAAGGACCGGGACGGGGGGGCGCAACGCCTGAGAGAACAAAACAAGGAAATACAAAGGACCGACCGGGGGGATTAACGAGTTAAAGAATCGGAGTGGGAAATGCGAAGGACCGGCTGAGGGGGATTGACGGGTTAAAGAACCGGAGTGGGAAATGCGAAGGACCGGTCGAGGGGGGATTGCCGGAACA